>Ga0070726_10000188_pt1 | contig 95402 bp, 108 predicted proteins | sample tdAd471_FD_67275 | JGI IMG/M metagenome (GOLD analysis project Ga0070726, IMG submission 67275) | Marine sediment microbial communities from the Atlantic coast under amendment with organic carbon and nitrate - tdAd47.1 | ecosystem: Environmental > Aquatic > Marine > Coastal > Sediment | place...
GACTGCACCCGGATCACCCGGTTGTCATAGTCGGTTTCCAGCACCGCATTCAGCCGCGCGACGCCAAGGATCACACTGTCCGCCGTCGGCAGCGCCCCACCGGCCAGCGAAGTGCCCGACCCGCGCGGCACCACAGGTACACCCATCTGGTGACAGATCTTCAACGCGGCGGACACCTGCGCCGTCGACGCCGGCAAAACCACCGCCAGCGGCGGGCATTTATAGGCGACCAGCCCGTCACACTCATAAGCGCGGGTCTGCATCGGATCGTGAATCACCGCGCCGTCGGGAAGAACCGCCTGCAAGCGGGCCACAACATCGGCCTTTCGCGCAATGATCGCGGCATCCGGGGCAGGCATGTCCATCGGCGTGAAACCTTGTTTATAGCGGGTCGCAAAACCCTAGCCCCACGGGACTGTGACAACAAGCGGGGGCGACACGGACGCCCGGATCGGGCAGACTGAGGGGATGAAACATATGATATCCGCCACCGCAGCGATTTTCGTGGCAGCAACCGCCCTTGCTGATCCTGCCGTCATAGAAGGCGCAACTGCGAAGAAATCCGGGGATAGCTGGTCGATCTCGGTCACGCTGTCGCATGGCGATACCGGCTGGGAAGACTACGCCGATGGCTGGCGCGTTCTGGGCCCGGACGGGGCCGAACTTGGCCAGCGCGTGTTGGCGCATCCGCATGTGAATGAACAGCCCTTCACGCGCAGCCAGTCGGGCATCGTGATTCCGGCGGACCTGGATCATGTGATGATCGAAGCGCGCACGTTGACCGAAGGCTGGGGCGGCACGCAGTTTCGGCTGGAGTTGCCGTAGCGCTTCATCCGCTTGATCTGCAACGTTGTCAGAAGGCGAGCGCCCGAACAATGCTGCGTGCGCGCCTTGCGCCTTTGGCGTGACGGGCAATCGCTTGCCCGTGTCACAGATTAAGTCGCCAGCAGCCGAAGGATTCCCAAAGCAGCTTAGCGGAAATCGCCCGCCCCCTACTTGCGGCCCTCACGCAGCCACGCGCCGATCATCAGCAATGCGGCCAGCGCCAGGAACAGCCAGGCAGACACCAGCGAGATCACCCGCACGTCCAGTGTCCGATATGCGCCGCGCGGGGTGACGCCGATCCAGCCGCGCCCGACCGCCGGGCGACCCGGGCGAACCGTGCGCACATCAGGCGCGCCCGCTTCCAGAATCAATGCCCCGCCCCCGGCAGCGGCCAAAACGGGTTCAAGGCGATCCGCGCGTGCAATCGTCTGTTCGAACTCTCGCGGGGCGGCGGGGCCAAGGGCGATCACAGCCTCAACATCGCCTTCCTGCAACCGGAACAGTCCGATTTGCGGTGCCTCCCAAACCGCCGTCCAGGTGCCGGGGCCGGTTTGTTCCAGGGTCACCGTCGCGGTCGCGCCGTCCGGGCCGGTCACTTCGACAGGGCCAACGTCATCGCCAAGCGTCCGGCGGGTGATTGTCATCGTCTGGCCTTCGGCGGCAACGGCCAGCGTCTCCTCTTCAAGCTCCGGCTCCTTCATCATCCAATGCGCAAGGCGGCGCAGCAGCTCCAGCTGAGGCCCGCCCCCCTCATACCCGCGCGACCAGAGCCATGCGTGATCCGAGGCCATCAGCGCCACGCGCCCCTCGCCCACGCGGTCCAGCAGCAGCAGCGGACGGTCGTCGATACCGCGCATCACGACCTGCCCGCCGCGTGCGTTGATATCGATCTGGCGGAACCAGCGTCCCCAGGCCGGATCATCGCCACCGCCGTCCAGCCCTTCAGTCACCGGGTGACGCTGGCCAAGATCGGACAGGCGCGGCAGAAAGCCTTCTTCCAGCACCCGGCCTGTCGGCTCTGCCGGAAAGACATCCCCCAGCGGCGATCGCCAAATCGATTCGGCCCCCGCAAAATCCGGCCCCGCCGCGATCAGCACCGCGCCGCCTTCTTCAACGTAATTGCGCACGTTATCGAGGTAGAGCTGCGGCAGGATCCCGCGCCGCTTGTAGCGGTCGAAAATGATCAGATCGAATTCGTCAATCTTGTCGAGGAACAGCTCGCGCGTCGGAAAGGCGATCAGCGACAGTTCATCCACCGGCACGCCGTCCTGTTTTTCCGGCGGGCGCAGAATGGTGAAATGCACAAGGTCGACCGAACTGTCGGATTTCAGCAGGTTCCGCCAAGTCCGTTCACCAGGATGCGGCTGGCCGCTGACCAAAAGCACCCGCAGACGGTCGCGCACGCCGTTGATCTGGACGACGGCGGAATTGTTACGGTCGGTCAACTCGCCTGTCGCCTCGGGCACCGTAAACTGGATCACGTTCAGACCACCGTGGGGCAGCGTCACCGGCAGTTCCAGATTGCGGCCCACTGGCACGACAAAGCGTTCCGGGTCACCACCATCGACCGAGATCAGCAACTCGGCCTCTGTGCCCAACCCAGCCGGAACAGCGCCCTGATCGTCGATCCGAAGCGTCAGCGTCACGGGTTCACCCAGTATCGCGAAGGCGGGCGCGTTCGAGACCTGCAAGCGCCGATCCCAATCGGTTTCGCGCCCGGTCAGCAACAGATGCAGCGGCGCAGGCATTGTGGGCGCCGCCCCGATATCGTGGAGTTGCCCATCGCTGAGCAGGATCGCCCCGGCCAGCCGGGCGCGCGGTTCTTCGGCCATCGCCTCGGCCAGTCGGCTCATCAGCAGGGTGCCGCCATCGCCTTCGGCATCGCCCAGCTGGACGATCCGCAACTCGGTGTTGTCCAGGCGCGCAACTTCGGCCTCGATCCGTGCGACGGCATCTGCGACCTGATCCGGGCGGTCCGCGATGGCCTGACTAGCGGTTTCATCGACGACGAGGATGACGATATCGCTTAACGCCTCGCGATCTTCGCGCTGCCAAGACGGGTTCGCCAGCGCCGCCAGCAGGACCAGCCCCGCCAGCCCGCGCAGCCACCATCCCGGCAGCCCGCGCCAGATCGCAAGCAGCACCATCGCGCCAACCAGCAGCGCCGCCGCCCAGACCATCGGCCAGGCCAGCAAGGGCGCGAAGATCACCGAATTGCTCATTGTCCCAACCGATCCAACAGGGCCGGCACATGGACCTGATCGCTTTTGTAATTGCCGGTCAGCACATGCATCAGCAGGTTGACCCCGAAACGATACGCAACCTCGCGCTGGCGTTCACCGGCGAAACCACGACCCACCGGAAACATCGCCGATCCATTGGCGCTGACGGCCCAGGCAGCGGCCCAGTCGTTGCCGCCGATCACAACCGGGGTAACGTTATCATTGAGATTGCGGAACGGCATCCCTTCGACCTGTTCAGCGTCCGGCGGGGCGGCTTCAACCCAGACATCGCGGCTGGCGTGGCGGCCCGGGAAATCCTGCAACAGATAGAAGGTGCGGGTCAGAACGTGGTCTGCCGGAATCGGCTCCAACGGCGGAATATCCAGCGGGCGCGCCAGTGCCTGAAGTTTGCGCCCATTGGCCGAGGCCGCACCGAATCCGGCGACATCCGCATCGCGCGTGTCAAACAGGATCATCCCGCCCGAACGGAGGTAGGCGTTCAGCTTGCCATAAGCCTCGGCACTTGGTGTCGGCTGGTCGGGGCTTATCGGCCAGTAGAGGAAGGGAAAAAACGCAATCTCGTCAGTTTCCAGATTCACGCCAATCGGTTCAGCCGGTTCAATAGACGTGCGCCGCCAGAGGACATCGGACAGCCCCTGCATTCCGGCGCGGGCGGTGTCGTCCAACCGGGTGTCTCCGGTCAGGACATGGGCCAGGACGACTTCGCCGGTCGCACTCAACGCGAAGTCTTCCGCGCCCGATTGCGCCTGCAAGTCACCGGCCACGCCAAGGGTCAGAACGCCCGCCAGAAGCATCGCGGCGGCGCGCCCGGCGCGGGGCCGCGTCAGCCGTCCCGCCAACCAAAGTGAGGCGATGACGTCCAGCGCCAGCAGCGCCAGCGCCGCCGCCAGCAACGCGCCTTTCAGCGGCGTTTCGCGCAGCACCTCAAGCCCTTCGACGACGATCCGCGCGGGCCAACAGGTTGTGGCCAACGCAGTCTCGGCGCCGATCACGTTCAGGGCGATCCGACGGTCATCCCCGGCGTATAGCCCCGGTGGCAAATCCGGCCCAGGCTGCCCTTCGGCCAGTGTTTCGCCCGCGACCCCGCTTAGGTTCCCGGCGTCCAGCACCTCTCCGAATCCGTCAAGCACGCTGTCGGCAACCCAGGTGGTCCCGGCCAGATCATCGGCACTCGGGACGTTGGGGCGGGTCGAGACGGCCAGGCGTTCCAGCATCGCCACGAATAGCCCCGACAGCGGCAGGGTCGACCATTCCGCATTGGCGGTGACATGGAACAGCACCACCTGCCCGTCCCCGATCCGCTTCCGCGTCACCAGCGGTGTTCCGTCCGCCAGCGAGGCGATCACACGGTCCGCCAGCGTCGGGTCTGGCTGCGCCATCACCTGGGCCGAGACGGTGACATCGCCTGGCAGCGGCAGCCCGAAGAACGGCGAACCTTCGGCAAATGTTCGTAACGCCTTGGGTTCACCCCAGCTCATCGCCCCCCCGACAGTACGCCCGCCCGAACGCAGGCGCACCGGCATCAGCGCATCTTCCTCGGCCCGGCTGATATCGGAGGCGGCGACGCGCGGCCCTGCAAAGCGCAGCAGCATGCCGCCCTGATCGACCCAGTCGACCAGCGGATCGGGATCCGCAACCGTGGCCACATCGGCCAGCACGATCACATCCGGGTTGGCGAGCAAAATCTCTTCCATCGTGCCGTCAATCAAATCAGCGGTCGGGATCAGCGCCTGTTCCAGGTAGTGTGTGGGCGACAGCAGCTCCAGCCCCTCGCGATCCTGCCGCCTGGCGATCAGCGCAACTTCGCGGCGGCGCAGGGCGTCATCCGTCAGGCTGACCGCCCCGGCCGAACGGACGCCGGAGAGTTCAAACCGGGTGATCCGGTTGCGCAGTTCGGGGGGCAGCGACAGGGCAACCTCGGCCTCGGTCGCGCCCTCTTCAAAGGCCAATGTCGCCTGCGCCAGCGCGCGTTCGGTGCCACCGGGGTCGCGGCCATGGGCGGTCACGGTCACCTCGCTGGCCGGGCGGTGGTCGGCGCGGGTGGCCGCGGTAACGACGAGGCCATCTTCAAACCGCGCCGGGCGCAGACCCAGCAGTGGGCGCGGGCTTTCGAAAACGGTCACTGGGCCGCGATCTTCCAGCGAGGATAGCAGATTGTCGCGCCAGTCAGCATCCAGCCCGTCGGATATCCACAGGGTTTCAAACCGTGTTTCGTCCCAACCGTCCGCCCAATCGGTCAGCGTTTCGACATTCGGCGCCCAAGGCTGCGGGCGCAGCCCGGCCAGACGTGTTCCCCAGACATCCGCGCCCTGAAAATTCAGCGCGCCCGTCGGCGGATCGCTGAGCAGCGCAATCGCCACTGTGCGGCCATCGCGCGCCGCCTCTGCCAGCGCCGCCTCGATCCGGTCAACGCGGCGCGGCCAGTCGCGGGCATCAGCCCAGCTGCCATCGGCAAGGATCAGCAGCGGTCCGTCGCCCGGCACACGATCCTGCGGGTTCAGAACCGGACCGGCAAACCCGATGATGACCGCAGCAACCGCCAGCATCCGCAACAACAGCAACCACCAGGGCGTCTTGTCAGCCTCGTTATCCTCATCCTGCAAGCCCAGCAGCAGGGCAACACCGGGGAAGCGCCGCCGGATTGGTGCGGGCGGCACGGCGCGCAGCAAAAGCCAAAGGATCGGCAGGACGATCAGGCCCAGCAACAGCCAGGGCGCGGTGAAGCCGAGGGGGCCGAGCGTCAGCATGACAAGCCATCGAATATCAGGAGCGATCCAATCATGCCCTGCGCTCCGTCGCGTGGAACAGCCACAGCGACGCCGCGTTCGCGCTGCTGTCTGTTAAGTGGCAATGATACTGCCAGCCGGTCGCGCGGGCCAGATCGCGCAGCGCCGCTTTGCGCGCCGCAAGGCGGTCCAGATAGCGGCTGCGCAGATCGCCTGCTTTCTGTGTTTCATGGCTGAGGCTGCCACCGACGCTTTCGAAGATCGTGCGACCATCAAACGGAAACGCTTCCTCAACCGGGTCCAGCACCTGTACCAGCGCGCCGTGCACGCCACGATCCGCCGCGCGGGTCAGGGCCGCTTCGACCGGGGCAAGGTCGCCCATGAAATCCGACAGGAACACCGCACGGCTGTGGGGCAGCATGCCGCGCACGTTCGGCGCGCCATAATCGGCGGCGTCCTCGTCTTCGGCCAGCGCGGTCGCGACACGCAGCAACTGAACCTCGCCACTGCGCGGCGGCGTGTTCATCGCGGTCAGGCCGATTCGTTCCCCCCCCCGCACCAGCAGCACGGCCAATGCCAGCGCCAGAAGCCGCGCCCGATCCGCCTTTTCCGGCAGCTCTTTGTCCGAGGCGAACCGCATCGAGGCGGACCCATCGACCCAGAACAGCACAGACTGCGCCGCCTGCCATTCCTTTTCGCGCACGAAATGCGCGTCCGACCGGGCCGAGCGTCGCCAGTCGATGCTGCGCGCCTCATCCCCCGGCTGGGCCGGGCGGAATTGCCAGAATTCGTCGCCCATGCCTGCGCGCCGCCGTCCGTGTTCGCCCAACAACAGGCCCGATGCCAGATGTTCCGCCGCCGCCAGCAGCGGAGGCAGAGGCCCGGCCAGCGCTTCGGCCCGGCTGCGCAGGTCGGCGACAGCGCTCATCCCAGAGCCTTCCGTCCGGTCGCTGGTTTGGTGCAATGAGTATTTGCAAAAAGAAGACAGAGGGGCGCAAGACTTTGCCCTGTCTCTTTTTCACAAATACTCAAATCCGACGCCTGCCTCACGCGGCCACCTCGACCTTGGTGGCGCGTTCAGTCACCTCACCGATGACATGGGACAACTCCTGACCCCGCGCGCGGGCCGCGAAGGTCAGCGCCATCCGATGGGACAGGACCGGCGCGGCCATCGCGGCCACGTCATCGGCGGAGGGCACCAGCCGCCCGTCCAGCAAGGCGCGGGCGCGCACGGTCAGCATCAGCGCCTGCGCAGCGCGGGGGCCCGGGCCCCAGCCGACGCCGTCGCGCACAACCTCGGGCGCGTCGGGTTCTTCGGGGCGGCAAGCGCGCACCAGGTCGAGGATGGTTTCCACCACCGCCTCACCCACCGGCATCCGGCGCACCAGAGTCTGCGCGGCCATCAGAGATGCGGTGTCGAACACCTGATCTGACTGCGCCTCATCCGTGCCGGTGGTGGCCATCAGGATGTCACGTTCGGCATCGCGCGCCGGGTACGGCACGTCGATCTGAACAAGGAAGCGGTCCAACTGCGCTTCGGGGAGGGGGTATGTCCCCTCTTGCTCGATCGGGTTCTGGGTGGCGAGCACATGAAACGGCGCGGGCAGCGGATGCGGCTGACCGGCGATGGTCACGCTGCGTTCTTGCATCGCCTGCAACAGGGCGGACTGGGTGCGGGGGCTGGCGCGGTTGATCTCATCCGCCATCAGAAGCTGGCAGAACACCGGGCCTTCGATGAAGCGGAACGCCCGGCTACCGTCGTCGCCGGTTTCCAGAACTTCCGACCCAAGAATATCCGCCGGCATCAGATCCGGCGTGAACTGCACCCGCGCCCCGTTAAGGCCCATGACCGTGCTGAGCGTTTCCACCAGCCGCGTCTTGCCCAGGCCCGGCAGGCCGATCAGCAGCCCGTGACCGCCGCACAACAAGGTCGACAGCACCAGATCAACCACCCGGTCCTGCCCGATGAACCGCCGCGCGACCGAAGCACGGGCCGCCGCCAGCTTGTCACCAAGCGCTTCGATTTCCTGGACCAGTTCGGCAGCGTTTTCGGGGCTCTCGACCATGACATCTCTCCGCGGGTGACTATACTTGGTTGGGCGACATTAGACTGGAACTTAAGGCGCTGCACAAATGGCAAAAGAAAAAGGCGGTGAAATGGCATCACAAAAGGGTGTAACGCCAAGCGCAGAGGGGTTGGCCGACGCTGCCAGGGCCGCCGGAACGCGCGGATTACCGCCAGTGCATCTGTGGAACCCTGATTTCTGCGGCGACCTGGACATGCGAATTGCGCGCGACGGGACGTGGTTCTACCTCGGCACGCCGATCGGTCGGGCGGAACTGGTGCGGCTGTTTTCGACCATCCTGAAGCTGGAGGGCGGCAAATATTACCTGGTCACACCGGTCGAAAAGGTCGGAATCACCGTCGACGACGCGCCCTTCGTGGCGGTGGATTTTGAACGGCGTGGCGACGATCTGGTGTTCGAAACCAATGTCGGGGATTACGCGGTCGCCGGGCCGGAGAACCCGATCCGCGTGGTGCGTGACCCGAAAACGGGAGAGCCTGCCCCCTACGTCCATATCCGCGCCGGGCTGGAGGCGCTGATTGATCGCAAAAGCTTCTATCGGCTGGTTGAGATTGGAGAGCACGCAGACCATGAAGGCGCGCGCTGGTTCGGGTTGCGGTCCGGCGGGGCCTTCTTTCCCGTGATACCGTCGGACGAATTGGTTTGAGGCGACGAGTGGCGCCAATCGGAAGCTTTTGGCCTGAAGCGGGCGTTGGCAATGCACCGCAAGCAGGGCGCGCGCCGGGCCGGTGGGCTGGCGCTGCGCCATAGAGTTTGCATGATCTACGGCTCAGGTTTGTTTGTCAACTCGCTTGGACCCGCCAAGTTCAGACCAGCGCCTGACCGGCGGGACCGGTCTGGCGCGCGCCCTGCGCCTTACGGCGCGCACCGGGCGCAGGGACAAACTGCCTACGTCCGCCCAAGGCCATTTCCGACCAAGATCGCCCTGACGATCACCTCCGTCGTCAGATATCCTTCACCTGATCAGCACGCAGCGGGCAGGCAAGGTAGACGCCGAATTCGGCCCCGATATCGGCGCTGACGCGGGCGTGGACCCGGCCCTGACGATCCAGGAAGCGCTGTTCATCCTCGACCGGGAAAATCCCCTCATGCCAGATACCGGCATGAATATAGAGGCCGCGAGAGCCATCGCACCAGAAGGCCACGACCTTGTCTGGGGTCAGGTTGTCGCCGGGCAGCGCGACGGGGACGATGAAGGGTTTGTTACCCAGCGGCCAGAACATCTGCCCGCCATCAGGGTGGTAGTTCATGTGCCACAGCAACACCTGATCGCGCGGCGCGGTTTGGCGGTCGGCGCTGGCCGTTTGCGGATTGGTGGACCAGCCGAGCACATAGTGTCCGCCCACTGCCTCGTTCCGGCCATAAAGGACATCGCCCTGCCATTCGCCGTGAAATGTACCCTCCACAAAGCCGCCTTCATCGCCGGTGCCCTCGTCTATCGGCCGCCAGCCCTGTTGCGGCCATCGGGTTATGGCAATCTCGAATGTCGCGGGGTCGTCGACCAGGCAGCCATAGGATTTGACGCTGTCGTCGGTGGCGCGGATCAGCGGGACGTGATGCCAGGACAGCGATGGTTTGGAGGCGGCGTCGAATATGTAGGTTGGGGCGTTCATGGGGCGACTCCTTCGGGGATGCGACGGATCAGACGCCCATACGCGGCCGGAATCAAGGGCGAGGCCCGCACGGAATACTCATTTCCGCCTTAGGATTTCAGGATGTTTGGATTCTGTTTGTCGAACAGACCCGCCGATGGTCCGCCCGGCGCCCATTGCGGCATGCTGCCTTCCAATTTGCCAACGATGAATAGTAACGTTCACCGGGCGTCATACTCTGGAATTATGCCATGCTTATCGAAGATATTGTAGACCTGAACCTGCACCCAATAACCCAAGTTGGCTATAGCGCCGAATGTCGCGCAAAGCTCGACAGCGAGGGGGTATTGGTGCTTGAGGGTTTCATCAGGCCCGAAGCGCTGAAACAGATGCGCGCCGAAGCCACGGCTGAACAAGATAAGGCCCATTTCTGCGCCCAAAGCCACTCGGTCTATCTTACGCCGGACAATCCGGCGTATCCGGACGATCACCCGGCGAACCGCAAGGTTCTGTCCTCCAAAGGCTGCATTTGTGATGACGTGATAGGTGCATCATCGCCATTGCGCATGCTCTACGATGATCCGGACTTTCGGGAATTCGTGGCCCGGACAACCGGCCGGTTAGAGTTGCATCCATATGCTGACACATTGTCGTCGATCAACGTTCACTATGCCAACCGCGGTCAAGAGCTTGGTTGGCATTTCGACAATTCGAGCTTTGCAATCACATTGCTGATCCAGAAACCTGATGCCGGCAGCCGGTTTGAGTATGTAAAGGGATTGCGCGACGCGGATGCTGGCGAAATGAACTATGACGGTGTGGAAGCGCTGCTTCGCGGAGCCATTCAGCCGCAGGTTCTGTCCATGGAACCGGGAACTTTGGTCTTATTTCGCGGACGAAACGCAATCCATCGCGTCACGCCGAACGAAAGCGACAAAACGCGGATGCTGGCAGTGCTGGCCTACAACGCTGAACCCGGCGTGAAACTGTCCGAGAGCGCCAGAATGACGTTCTATGGCCGATTGAATTAACATTTGGAATACGGGGCTGTTGCCCACTGATTGAGGCAAATTCGGCCAGAGCGCAATTGCTCGGTGCGCGCGCGTGCAGCGGCAAGACGATTTGCCCGCTTGGGCGCGCTTGGCTGACGTGCATCCAGAGTGCGGCGAATGGCTGGATCGTTTCCATTGCGGAAGTGCCAGATTTTCGCTGCAAGCGCGCGCCGCACGGCTGATGCAGCAACTGCCATGTTATTGTTGACGCACCGCGAAGTGAAAACCCGCCGTTCGCACAACATGCGGCAAGGAAGCGGTGGCTATACGAGCAACCTATACGTCGACCTATCGGGTTTCCCGAGCGGGGTTTTCATATACAGCGCTCCATCCTTATTAATGTAAGCCTAACAGTGTGGGAAAAGCTTCTAATTGATGGCCCATTTTCAATAGCGGCACTTGGGAACTCCGGAATTAATTAGATTTTCTTCTAGACAAGTTTCCAGATCGCTTAGTTTCCAACCGCAAAGCGTCTGATGAATGCCATGTCCGGCTCGACACCTATACCTGGCGCATCCGGGATGTCGACGTATCCACCTGTGTTTTTAATCTGACCCTGAATATCCAGCGGAACTTGCAGCAATTCATCGCGGAACTTGTTGTCGGTGGTGTCGAATTCCAGCATCGGTTGCCAAGGATGCAGTCCGCCGGGCAAGGGCGGCATGGCGGCCAGCAGGTGCAGGTTGGTGGCAACTGCAATGGCGCTTCCCCAAACGTGGTTGATCACCGGCGTGTGGTGTGCGTGGCACAAGGCCAGTACGCGCAGATATTCAGAAATGCCACCAAGCGCGCAAACCTCGGGTTGCGCGATGTCCAGCCCGCGATTTTCGAGGATCTGCCGCCAGCCCCAGCGGTTGAATTCAGCCTCACCGCCCGAAATGTTGACGGTCAGGCCAGAGCGTAGTTCCCGATACCCATCGTGATCTTCGGGCGCGACGGGTTCTTCGAACCAATAAGCATCCATTTCTTCCAACGCGCGACCGACGTAGAATGCGTCAGACGTCGTATAACAATGGTTGGCATCCACCATAAAGCGCCCCCTGTCGCCGACACCTTCGGCGACAGCTTGTGCCAGTTTGACATCGTCGCGCGGGCCTAAACCGACCTTCATTTTGGTCGCCACGAAGCCCATGTCGAGGATCGCCGCAGCTTCATCCCGGAAGCGTGCCACATGATCGTCTACGCATTCACGTTTCAGCATCATACCGTAGCCATAGGCCTGCACCTGCGTGCGATGCGCACCACCAATCAGCTTGTGAATCGGCAGACCGGCGACCTTTCCGGCAATGTCCCAAAGCGCGATGTCGACACCCGACAGCGCTTGCATGGACATACCTTTTTGTCCGTGATCGCGTAGCAAATTATATACCTTGTGCCAGATCACATCGCGATCCATCGGATCGTCACCTAGGACCATCGGCTGGATCACCTGTTCCACAATGCTCTTGTTGGCCAGCGCCACATTACCTGGGCCAAAGCATTCGCCCCAACCGGTCACGCCCTCGTCGGTGTGAACCTCGACCAAATGCGCGGTGCGTTTACAGTAGTATTGCTGCGAATAACCAAGCTCTTCGCGCAAGTCATAAGCAAGCACATGACTGATAATTTTGGTAATTTTCATACCGTGCTCCGATCTAGTGCTCGAGAGATGCGTTTGACGACCAGATAATCGTTCAGCGCCAGGGCCGAGCAATCGTGCCCGATGCCCGACTGGCCGATACCGCCGTGGGGCAGGTCAATGTCGTATTTGACGCCGTTGATCTGGATCTCGCCATAGCGCAGTCCAGCAGCGTAGCGTTCGGCCCGCGCCAGGTCGCGGGTGAAGACATAGGCCGTCAAGCCGCCATCGTCGCAGTCGTTAGCCTTGTCCATCAGGTCTGTGTGATCGTCGAATGTGATCAGGCTGACGATCGGGCCGAAAGTTTCTTCGCGGTAGACGGCCATGTCTTCAGTCACATTCCCCAACACGGTGGGGGCCATGAAATGCCCACTCGGCTGGCCCCGCGGACGGTCGCCCCCTGCCAGCAGCACCGCGCCATCCGCAATCGCTCCGTCAATCAGCGCCTTGATCCGCCTCCACGCGCGTCCGTCGATGACTGGGCCGGTCTGGACGTTCGCCGACTTGTCGAACCCGGTTTTTGCGGCCGTTGCCCGCGCGACGACCTTTGCGGTAAACGCCTCCAGCACATCGGTGTGAACAAACACCCGGTTAGGAGAGACGCAGATTTGCCCAGCGTTGCTGAACTTCACGCCGCACACGATATCAGCCGCCAGATCCAGATCAGCGTCGTCAAAGATCAGCACCGGGGCGTTGCCACCTAGCTCCATCGAGTAGCGCTTTATCGTGCTCGCCCCGGTTCGCATAATGTGTTTGCCGGTATTGGTGGACCCGATCAGCGTCACCACCGCCGGAATTGGCGAGGCTGTCAGCGCGTCTGCAACCTCATGCCCATCGGTGCACAGGATCTGCACGACGCCCTTTGGCAGGCCGATCTTTTCGCACAACGCGCCCACTGCATAGGCCGAAATCGGCGTCGCTTCGGACGGGCGAATGATGATCGGGCAACCTGCGGCCATCGCGGGGCCGATCTTAAAAGCCAGGTTCAGCAGCGGAAAATTCCAGGCGATGAAAGCCAGCGCGACGCCCGCTGGTTCATGCACCAGCCGATGCGTGTGTGTGCCCGCGCGGTCAGCCAGGCCGATATCATGAACACGGGCAATTTCTTCGGCATAATAGTCCAGCGAGACAACCAGCCGGTCCCAATCCTCATGGGTCTGCGCCCAGGGTTTGCCCATCTCGTGATGAATGCATGTTCGCAAATGGTCTTCAGCAACAACCACCGCGTCCCTCAATTGCCGCATCCAGTCTTGCCGGGCGCTGATCGGTGTGGTGGCCCAACCCGGAAAGGCGTCTTTTGCCGCCTGCAACGCGCGATCGGCATCGGCCATCCCGGCGGTTGCGACGGTGGCCACCACCCTTTCGGTCGCCGGATTCAGCACGTCCAACTTGCCGCTGCCGCTGGTTAGCGCGCCGTCGATATACATTTGCGTTGGAAAGTTCATCGGGGCCTCAATCAAACAGGGTTTCGATGTTGGTCTTGATGCAGTCGCCAATATAAAGCGCCAGCGCCTGGATGGTTGAGGTCGGGTTGACCGCGCCTGCCGTCACAAAGATTGACCCGTCGACGATGAACAGGTTCTTCACGTCGTGGCTGCGCCCCCAGCCGTTCACAACCGAGGTTTCGGGGTCATTGCCCATCCGACAAGTACCCATCTGGTGCCAGCCGGCGCGCCACCAGACGGCGTCGTCGCCCTTGCCAAGCACGCGTTTTGCGCCTGCGGCCAGCAACACCTCTGCTGCGCGCTCCTCACCATGGCGCAGCATCCGGCGGGTGTTCTCGCCCATTCGATAGGCGATTTTCGGCGCGGGTATACCGTCGCTGTCGGTCAGATCGGGATCCAGCGTGACGCGGTTGTGTTCCTCGGGCAGATCCTCAGACACGACGGTCAGCCCGGCAAGATACGGGTAGACGCCATCCATGATCTCGCGATGCTCCGCCCCCCAGGGGATTGGAGCGTCGATGCCGTATCCGCCCAAAGCATATGTCATCGGTGTGGTGGATCGACCCGAATGCAGGCCATAGCCGCGCACGAAATCGCGGTTCGGATCGGTCTCATAAAACTCTTGCGACAGGATTGCACAGGCCATCGGTCCTTCGTGGCCTTTCATTGGCTCGTCGAACACGCCCGCAACGCCAGTCAGCGGATGGAACATCAGGTTTTTGCCGACCATGCCGGACCGATTGACCAGCCCGTCGGGAAATGCGCTGGAGGTTGAGTTCAGCAGCAACCGTGGCGTGCCGACACCGTTGCAGGCGACCACAACCAGCTCGGCCTTCTGTTCGTGCACCTGCCCATCAGAGCCGTGATACAGAACGCCAGTGGCAAAGCCGGTTGCGGGGTCCACCAGAATTTCGCGCACGCGGGCGTGGGTGCGCAGTTCAACCCCGGCGTTTTCCAGCATTGGCCAATAAGTGAAATTCGTTCCGCCCTTTGCCCCCGCTGCACATCCCAGATCGCAGGTGCCCGCGTTCACACACTTCTGGCGCCCGTTGTCATCCTGGCTGAGGATCGAGACGTCCGACGGCCACCAGTGCCAGCCCATGTCGTTGAACCCCTTGGCCAAGGTTCGGCCCAGCGTGCCAATCGGAATCGGGGGCAGCGGCGGCTTGTAATCGGGATAGGCCGGGTTGCCGCCAAGGCCGGACACGCCGGTGGTTTGATCATTCATGTCGTAGAAGGGCGCCAGTGTTTCGTAGTCTACTGGCCAATCCTCTGCCACGCCATCCAGCGACCTGGTCTTGAAGTCCGAAGGTTTCATGCGCGGCCAGTGGCCCAGAAAGTTGATGGTCGATCCGCCAACGGCATTGAAATTCACCGGGGTGATGCAACTGTGGTCTGCATTGATCGGATAATCCTGCGGCAAACCGCGCACGTTAGGATCGCAGGAAAACTCGGCAAATCGGGCGAGCTCATAGTCGTCGCGTCGGCTTGGGAAGTCCTTATCGGCCAGATGCGGGCCCTGTTCCAGGCACAGGATGCGCATCCGGGTTTCCAGCAGCGACCAAGCGATGGCCGCACCCGATGCTCCGGCGCCGATGATCAGGACGTCGACGGGATCATTTTTCATAGTGCGGATTTCTTTGTCGGGTCGCGATAGATCGGGCCGCGTTCGCGAACAGGGGCTGTCAATTCTGCCAGCACGTCTTCAGATTCGCGCAATACTTCATAGCCAAGCGGATGCACAGGGTGCGCCCCGACGCCGAACAACGGGCGAGTATTCGGGCGACTGTAGTAACCCATGTAGGTCAACCGGACGAGGGTCGCGAAAGCTTCGGGCGCAGCGGCCTCGGCCAGTTTCAACACCTCGACTTTTTCGTCACTGTCCAGTTCGGCGAAGTCTTCGCGCGCCTGAACGAACGCCATCACCGTCTTGGCCGCACCGACCGGATCGGGCGCGTAGGGGGTTGCCTTGGGGAGAAATCCGGCAACCCCCAACTGCCCCGCGCCGGGCACCCGGCCATCGGCGCTGGCGGGGATGATCAGGTCCAGAATGGCGGCAAGCAGGGTGGTTTGATCTTTGGTCCACATAGGCGCTACCTCGAAGATGTGCCGCTGCGCGACAACGCGTCGATGGCCACCGCAAGCAATAGGATCGCACCCGAGAACATCAGCTTGTCCGCCGCGCTCGCCCCCGACAGATCCAGCCCGTTTCCAAGCGAGCCGATGACCAACGCACCCAATATGGCGTTCCATACCGATCCCCGCCCTCCGAAAAGTGACGTGCCGCCAATCACCGCTGCACCGATGCTTTCGAGCAGTAGCGATCCGCCCGCGAAAGCGGTATAAGAGACCGAGCCGAACCGCGACGCGCCGAAAATTCCGCCGATCGCCGCCATCAACCCGACAATCGCGAAGGCCGAAACGCGGATTCGCTTGACGTTGATGCCAACACGCCGTGCGCTTTCAGGATTGCCGCCAACTGAGAAAATCGAGCGCCCATAGGGCGTTGAGGTCGTGACCCAGCCCACCAGCGCTGTCAGCGCCACCAGCAAAACCAACAGCAAAGGCACCGAGCGATAGGTGTTCAACGTCGCTACTATGGCGAACATCAGGACCGCAAAGAAGGCGACCTGACCCCATACAGCGGCGGTGCTTTCAAGCTCCAGCCCCTTAGAGCGGCGCTGTGATTGCTTGCGCAGACTCAGGAATACGACCAGCGCGACAATAGCGATGGCCAGGGCCCAACCTAGGGTGTCAGGCAACAGCACGCGCGCGAAACCGCGCACAAAAGGGTCACCGACGTTCAGGTTTCCGGTCGGCAAGATTTTCTGCATCAGCCCCTGAAAGCCAAGCAGCCCGGCTAGCGTCACCACGAAGGATGGTATGCCGACATAGGCCACCAGCAGTCCTTGCGCTGCTCCCATGACAATGCCGACGCCCATGACGATCAAGCAAGCGGTCCATCCCGGCACACCACTCAGCACAAGCACGCCCAGTAATGCGGCACAAACGCCTGCAGTGGCAGCCGCCGACAGATCAATGTCGCCCAGCAGCAGGACCACGGTGATGCCCACAGCAAGCGTGGCGATCACGGCGGACTGCATGAACAGGTTGTATATGTTGCGTGGGCTGAGGAAGATAAACCGGATCGCCTCGGCATCCGGATCGCTCCAGTACGACCAAAGCGGACCAACCAGTCCGAAATAGGCCCAGATTGCTGCCAGAGCCAACAGCACTGGCACGAAGGACCCGAACCGCGTTTCACGCAGATTCCGCAGGCGATCGACGAATGTCAGTTTCAATTCAGGCTGCACTGGCCGCCCCATCATCCAGACCACGGGTCATCGCGATAACTATCTCGTCGGGTGTTGTTTCGTTGGTTTGGTATGTGGCGACATTGCCGCCGTGGCGCAGCACACAAATGCGGTCGGCCACTTCGAAAATGTCGCGTAGATTGTGCGAGATATAGACTACGGCGTGGTTGGTATCGCGCATCCGTTTGACCACGTCCAGAACCTGCCGGGTCTGCGCCACGCCCAGCGCAGCGGTTGGTTCGTCCAACAGCACGACCGAGCTTTCGGCCCCCACAGCGCGCGCGATTGCAATCGCCTGACGCTGGCCGCCCGACAGCCCGCCGACCTTGGCACGTACCGATTTCAGCGTCCGCACTTCCAGTCGGTCAATTGCGGCTTTGGCCTTCACTTCCATCTCTAGATCGTCAAGCGGGCGCAGCAGGCGCGGCAGAAAATTCCAGCCGGATTTTACCGGCTCGGCACCCAGCGACAGGTTCGCGGCGACGTCAAGGTTCTCGCACAGCGCGAGGTCTTGATAGACAATCTGAATGCCCAGCTCGGTCGCCTGATGTGGCGTCGAAACGGTCACCGGCGCGTCGTCTACGAAGAACGCGCCGTCGTCAGCGGGATAGGCACCAGCGAGAACTTTCATCAGCGTCGATTTGCCAGCGCCGTTGTCACCAACCAGCGCCATCACCTCGCCACACGCGACCTCAAAATCGACGCCACGCAGCGCGTGGACGCCGCCGAAACGCTTGTGCACACCGCTGACCCTCAGGTGCGGTGGAGGGGCTGAGCGCCCCTCCGATTGGTTTACAGTAGTCATGATTTCTTACTTGCAGAAATCGGTCGCGGCGGCTTCGCCCTGACAAATCATCTCTTTGGTGATGCTTTTGTCGTTCTCGATGACATAGGCGACGCCCTCGGCCCCGACGGCCGAGTACGACCCGACCGGCACGTAAGCCACCGTGGCCCCAACGCCGTTTTCAACGGTTTGCGGCGCAAGGTCCGAAAAGTCTTCGCCATTCACAAGCCGCACGGTGACTTGTGCGGCCGCCGCGGCCATGTCTTCCAGCGGGCGCCAGCCACATTGCGTCTGCTTGCCCAGCAGCATCAACTGTTGCGCCTGCACCGTACAGTCGAGGCCCGATACCGGAACTGTACCAGCCATGTTCTGTTCTTCCATTGCGGCAATCGCAGCACCGGCGTTGCCATCGTTGGACGACACCACGCCTTGAACATCATTGTTCAACTGGGTCAGCGCCTGATCCATCGAACGCCGAGCGATTGCCGGATCCCAGCCTTGGGTCCAGTTTTCATAACCCATTACCCGCGCACCGCTTTCAAAAAGCGGTGTCAGGGCGCGCAGCTGACCGTTATGGATCACCGCTGCGTTCGGGTCCGTGGGCGAACCCTTCAGCATCACCAGCGTGTCGCCATCCTTGGTGTTTTCGATCACGTGCATCGCCTGATCATAGCCCATGCCTTCCAGATCGGCCTGCACCCAGAACGTGGTGTTCATCGAATTGATCATCCGGTCATAAGCAATCGTCGGCACATCTTCTTCGGCCGCCGTGTCAGCAATAATGGCCGAGCTTTCGCCGTCGATCGGGATGACGATCAGAACCTTGGCACCCTGCGTCAGCGCTTGTTCGGCCTGTCGCTGCTGCACAGATGTGTCGTTGTTGGCGTTGAAAACCTCAACTTTGATGTCGGGGGCCAGTTCACCCATGGTGCGCACGAACGCCGCGGCGTCCTGCTGTTCCCAGCGCGGGTTCACATTCTCTGGCAGCAGCAGCGCCACCATGTCCTGTGCGGACACAGCACCGGCGCCAAGTAGCGCAGTTGACGCAACGCTCGTCGCTAACAGACCTGTTTTTAGATTTGAAAACATCATATCCTCCTCGTTGATGTTTCGGCGCTTTTGGCGCCGTTGCTTCTGGTGGTTTCGCGCCCGATCACTCGGGTTGTCTCAGGTGGCACGAGCCTGGTTGAGCTTGCTTCGTGTCACCGCCACTGGATCGTTCACCACATCGAACCAGTGATCGTTTTATGGGCCTAGGTGCGGGCCATTAATCATCTTTCGCTTTCGGTTTGGGTGCGTTGACGCCATCGACGCGCCAGGACAGGCCCTGAATCGCATTCTCAAGGCGGTCATTGGTGTCGACCAGATGCGCAGTCATTTCGGCTTCGGCCAGGTCAGCGTTGCGCGCTTTGATCGCGTTCACGACGGCGCGGTGAAACGGAAGCGACCCGGCATTTTCGCGTGGGTCCGAATTTGTCAGCCGGATCGAGCTGAGCAAGGCCGAGAATATAACTCCTTCCATCGACAGCAGAATTTCGTTGTTTGCCGCGCGCAAGATGGCACGGTGGAACATTGCGTCGGCAATCACGAAGTCTTCGATTGACTGCGATCCAGCCTCCATCCGTTGCTGCGCGGCCTCAATTTCGGCATGTGCCTCGCGCGTACCGGCCATCGCCGCCCAGGCAGCGGCCTTTGGTTCCATCATGCGGCGGATGTCCATCAGCTGGCGTAGAAATTCTGGCTTAGGTTCGACTGACAGATGCCAGGCCAATACGTCATCATCCAGAAGCGCCCAACTGGCCCGACGGCGCACGCGGGTCCCGCTACCCCTGCGCACTTCCAACAGGCCCTTGCCGACCAGAAGTTTCACCGCCTCTCGAATGACCGACTTGCTGACACCGAAACGACTGGCAAGTTTGGTTTCATCCTCGATCAGATCGCTTTCACGGTAGTGCCCACCAACGATTCTGCGACCCAATTCGCGTGAGACTTGCATCGACAGCCCCGGCGCGACGCCGACCGAATCCTTGAGGTCGTAGTACAAAAGCTCATTCATATGGTCATAGTAAACATCTGATGTTTGATCTGTCTACCCGGATTCGAGAATTCGTGGCCTTTCATCAATTTGCGTGGCTCCGGGCTCCATCGAATGGCTGGTTTGGTAATATCCGCTGCGCCACCGATTACGCTCCGCCGCACATGCGAAGGATTTCTGCGTCAGCATTAGCTGCACCTGAAAATGGGGGCTTTGTCCGGCGTGACCGCCCTAGTTTCAACTTGCAGCTGATATCATAAGGGTCCGCAAACCTCGGACTTATACACGCGCAGCGAAAGTCCTGTGTGGATAGCTGCTGCAAAGCAAGACATTTTTGAAACTGATTTCGGCACTGGTCAGAAGCAGACGTGTGTCCGGCCTGTTTGCGCGGCACATGTAGCCGCTGGCCCTGATGGTTTCCGCAACCAGAGTCCCAAACCGCTCTGCGGACAACTAGGTGTCCCTGACATTCGGCGGGGTGCCTCGGTTGACGGGCTGACTGTGCTCCATCATTTCAGCGGCGGTTGTCTGGCGATACGGCGGGTCAGGCGACTTCGCCCGAGGTAAAGGGCCTGCGGGTGGAATCATCGGCTTATCGCCTTCTGAAGGGGGAGCCTTTGTCCGCTATTTGTCCAAGGACAATGGCGAGTGATCTGGTCACTGCGCATGAGCATGTTGTGATCAAAACCGCCCCTTTTCATTGATTGTTTTGAATCGCCTGCCGGGCAGCGGACAACGGGTCCTGCTACATCTCGGGCGACCTGGTCGAATGTTTGAACGGCAGGAAGATGGATCATGTTCGCGGCGCACCGTTCCACCCTCAAACTCAAGGCAGTTGAAGGGACCGAGGCCCCAGTGGGGCCGCGTAAGCCCGCACAACGAACCTTGGCATCAAGCCATGAAGAACCGCGTTCTGCTGGAAAACCACTACCTACCCGGTGACCTCGAACGCCAGATCGGGGCCTTCGTCGATTACGACAACAACGAACGCGACCACGAGAGACTGCGCAACGACACACCTGCCGACGTCTACTTCGGACGGGACAAAGCCATCCCCAGAGAATGGGAGAACATCAAAAAACTCACAATCCGCCAGCGCCGCTTGCAACATCAAAAACAAGCCGCATAATCAATCACACAAACGAGCCAGAGCCTCCAATGCTCAAGCCGCTCTGATACCCCGTTTCATATGACGACGGACAATTTTCTGCTGAGGGGAACTGCGCCTGCCCCTCAATGCGCCTCAGCCCAATTGGCCCCCTGCCCCGCATCCACGTCCAGCTTCACTGACAGTTTCACCGCTGGGTCTGCGGCGCCTTCCATCACGTCGCGGGCGACCTTGATCGTCTTGTCCACGTCACCCTCGGCCACATCAAACAGCAGTTCGTCGTGGACCTGCAGCAGCATCTTGGCGTCCAGCCCATCGATCGCGTCGTCCATGCGGATCATCGCGCGGCGGATCACATCCGCCGCCGTCCCCTGGATCGGGGCGTTGATCGCAGCGCGTTTGGCAAACCCCGCGTGCGGGCCCTTGGCGTTGATCTCGGGCGTGTGGATCTTTCGGCCGAACAGGGTCTGGACGAAGCCCTCGCGCTTGGCGAATTCCACCGTATCGTCCATGTAGGTGCGGATGCCGGGGAAGCGTTCGAAATAACGGTCGATGAAGCCCTGCGCCTGATCACGCGGGATGCGCAGGTTGCGCGCCAGCCCGAAGCCGGAAATGCCATAGATCACCCCGAAATTGATCGCCTTGGCCTGGCGGCGCACGTCGGGGGTCATGTTTTCTAGCGGAACATCGAACATCTCGCTCGCCGTCATGGCGTGGATATCGACGCCGTCGGTGAACGCCTGTTTCAGGGCCGGGATTTCGGCGATATGGGCGAGGATGCGTAGCTCGATCTGGCTGTAATCCAGGCTGACCAGAACGCGGCCCTTGGGTGCGACAAATGCCTCGCGGATCCGCCGCCCTTCCTCCGTCCGCACCGGGATATTTTGCAGGTTCGGGTCGGTCGAGGCGAGGCGCCCCGTGCTTGCCCCAGCGATGGAATAGGAGGTGTGGACGCGCCCCGTATCGGGATTAATGTGTTCCTGCAGCGCGTCGGTATAGGTTGATTTCAATTTGGACAGCTGCCGCCAGTCGAGGACTTTTCCCGGCAGTTCATGCTCGGTCGCCAGATCCTCCAGCACCTGCGCGCCGGTGGCATAGGCGCCGGTTTTGCCCTTCTTGCCGCCGGGCAGTTCCATCTTGTCGAACAGAATCTCGCCCAACTGCTTGGGGGAACCGACGTTGAAGCTGCCCCCGGCGAGGTCATGTATTTCCGCCTCCAGCCCCGCCATTTTCTGCGCAAAGGCGTTGGACATCCGGGACAGCACATCGCGATCCACCTCGATCCCGTGCATCTCCATTTTGGCGAGCACGGGGATCAGCGGGCGTTCCAGGGTTTCGTAAACGGTGGTAACGCCGACTTTGTGCAATTCCGGCTTGAAGGCCTGCCACAGACGCAGGGTCACATCGGCATCCTCGGCCGCATAGGCGGTGGCCTTGTCGATCGGCACCCGGTCAAACGTCACCTGCGATTTGCCGGTGCCGATCAGGTCCTTGATCGGTTGGGTTGCGTGGCCAAGGTAGCGCTCGCTCAGCAAATCCATACCGTGGTTATGTTCGCCGCCGTGCTGGGCATAGGACAGCAGCATCGTGTCATCGACCGGAGCCATGGTGATGCCATAGCGCATCAACACCTTGGCGTCGTATTTCACGTTCTGGCCGATTTTCAGGATCGAGGGGTCTTCGAGGGCGGGCTTCAACGCCGTGATCGCGTCCTCCAAACCAATCTGCCCCTCGGCCAGATCGTCCGAGCCAAACAGGTCGTCTGTGCCAGATGCGCGGTGAGTCAGCGGGATGTAACAGGCCTTGCCGGGTTCCGTGGACAGGCTGATCCCGACGAGGTCGCAGGTCATCTCATCCAGGCCCGTGGTTTCGGTGTCGATGGCGACGTGGCCCGTTTCATAGATCGCGTCGATCCATGTTTTTAGCGCGTCCATGTCTCGGACGCATTCGTAGGCCGCCAGATCGAACGGCACCGCTTCGGGCGCGTCGGGGGCCTGCGGCACAGTGTCGGCGATCACCGGGCTTTCGACGCCCATGGAATCGGCAATCCGTTTGGTGATGGTGCGAAACTCCATCTCGGCCAGCCAGGGCAGCAGGACCTCGGGGTCCGGGTCCTTCACGTCCAGATCATCCAGCGAAACGTCGTAATCCATGTCGCAGTCCAACTGCACCAAGCGCTTGGACATCAGGATCTGCTCGCGGTTGTCGATCAGGCTTTCGCGGCGTTTGGGTTGCTTGATTTCCCCGGCACGCTCCAGCAGCGTTTCCAGATCGCCGTATTCGTTGATCAACAAAGCGGCGGTCTTGATCCCGATCCCCGGCGCGCCGGGAACGTTATCGACCGAGTCGCCTGCCAGCGCCTGCACGTCGACCACACGCTCTGGCCCGACGCCAAATTTCGCCTCGACCCCTTCAACCCCGATGCGGTTGTTCTTCATGGCGTCGAACATCTCGACGCCGCCGCCGACCAGTTGCATCAGGTCCTTGTCGGAACTGATGATGGTCACACGCCCCCCGGCTTCGCGGGCGCGGCAGGCGAGGGTTGCGATAATGTCGTCCGCCTCGAACCCCTCCTCCTCTAGACAGGCGATGTTGAAGGCGCGGGTGGCCTCACGCGTCAGAGGCATCTGCGGGCGCAACTCTTCCGGCATCGCATCCCGGTTCGCCTTGTAGAGGTCGTAGATATCGTTGCGAAACGTGTGGCTGCCCTTGTCGAAGACCACGGCGGCATGTGTCGGGGCATCGGGGCCCTTGTTATCCTCGATCATCTTGAACAGCATGTTGCAAAAGCCTGAAACCGCTCCGATCGGCAGGCCGTCGGACTTACGGGTCAGCGGCGGCAGGGCGTGAAAAGCGCGGAAGATGAAGGCCGACCCGTCAACCAGGCTGAGGTGGTGTCCCTTGCCGAATGCCATATCTGTGCGCCCCCGTTTGGTTTCGTCGATTGATGCCACGATTGTACTGGCGCTGCCAGTGGGCTGGCCTAGCCCGCTGCCGTTTCCTGACGCGCCAGCGGGCCGGGTGTTTCGCGGATCGGCAGGTGGATCAGCGCCGCCGCCAGCCCAAGCGCAACAGCTGCCCACCACATCGGCGTGTAATCCTGGCTCAGATCATACATCCGCCCGCCCAGCCAGGCGCCGATGAAACTGCCGGTCTGGTGGCTGAAGAAGATCAGGCCAGCGAGGGTCGAGAGATACCGCAACCCTTGCGTCTGCGCGACCAGCCCGGTTGTAAGCGGCACAGTCGACAGCCACAGAACCCCCATGATGGCCGAGAAGATCAGCACGCTGCCCACCGACAACGGCGTCAGGATGAAAACGGCAATGACCGCGGCGCGCGAGAAATAGATCGCCGCCAGAAGCCGCTTTTTGGAGCGTCGCGCGCCCCACCAGCCCGACAAGAACGACCCGGCGATGTTGAACAGCCCGATCAGCGCCAGTGACCAGGCGCCGATGATCGGGGCCAGCCCTTCGTCGGCGATATACGCAGGCAGATGGGTCTGGATGAAGGCGACGTGGAAGCCGCAAACGAAAAAGCCGATGAACAGCAACACAAAGGCCCGGTCGGCAAAGGCCCCACGCACCGCCGCCCCAAACCCGGCGCTGGCCCCGGTAGCTGTGGGGCGCGAGGCAGGGGCAATGAATACCAGCGGCGGCAGGATCAACAGAAAGCTGGCGGCAATCACCAATATCGCCACTTGCCACCCCAGCCACCCGATCAGCATGGTCGCGGCGGGTGCGGCAAAAAACATCCCGGTCGAGGCTGCGGCGGTCCCAAGGCCAAGGATGAAGCTGCGTCGTTCGGGCGGGACGATCTTGCCAAGTGCGATGATCACGACCGGAAACGAACAAGCCCCGGTGCCGATCCCGGCGATTATGCCAGAGGCGACGAAGACCTGCGGGTCGATGACCGCGCCGCGCAGCCAGAAACCCAGCGCGGACACCACGGCCCCGAAGGCCAGAACACGTGCGGTGCCGAACCGGTCCGCGACCATTCCGGCCAAGGGTTGAGTGACGCCCCATAACAGCGACTGTAGCGCCAGCGACAGGCCAAAAACCTCGCGCCCCCAGCCGAGTTCGGCGGACATCGGGCGCAGAAACACGCCGAAAGTGGCGGAAAAACCGAAACTGACGAAGGCGACGATGCAGCCTGCGGTAATGGCTGCGCGGGTGGCAAATGGCAGTGGCTCAGTGGCCGCCATCCTCGGCCTCACCCCCTAGGACAAAGCGCTTGTCGCAATAGCCGCATTCGACCCAGCCCAGATCTTCGGGGATCACCAGCCAGACACGCGGATGGCCCAGCGCACCGCCACCGCCATCACAGGCGATACGCGAGGTTGCGACGACTTCGATTTCCGGGGCTTCGCGGGTCATGTCTGGCATCTTTCCGGGGTTGATAATGCAAGCGCCATGATAGCAAACACCCCGACATGGACAAGGCCCGATCCACGCGCCACCGCCGGTTCGGGGCGGGTCAAGGCGCGCGTCAGCGCCCGCGCGCATGCGCGGCTTGGCCTTGATGCGCACCGAACCGGCAACAGCCTTGAACCGGCGCGTTGACGGGCAGTATTGCCCTTCAACCGCCTCTCAGCAGATGGGCCCCAATTACATGTGTGACGTCTGTGGCGCAGGCTCAGGTCGCCACAGGCGCCAGTGAAAAGAATGCGCCGCAGGCGCGCCGCTCAACTTGCTGGCGCCAGCATCCGCCCCAGACGCCGCCCGCCAAGCACGTGGACATGCAGATGCGGAACTTCCTGCACGCCGTTTTGCCCGGCGTTTGCGATCAGGCGATATCCGTCCGCCTCAACCCCCATCAGGCGGCATACCTGGCCCACTGCACGGGTGAAGTCTGCAATCTCGGCGTCGCTGGCATTGCTGGCGAAATGATCGAAACAGACATAGGGACCTTTTGGGATCACCAGCACATGCACAGGCGCCTGGGCCGAAATGTCTTCAAACGCCAGCGAGTGCGCGGTTTCCAGCACCGTGGTATTGGGAATCTCGCCGCGCAGGATTTTGGCGAAGATGTTCTGATCGTCGTAAGCATGGTCCATGGTCGGCCTTTCCTAATCGGCGAATAAGTGCGGAGTCTGGGCAATTCGTCGTGCCGTATCCGTGTCAATGGTCAGAAATGCGGCCAGGGCTGTGGTATTCGCGTGCAGGTCGCCGTGTTCTGCCATGCGAAAGACGCCAGCGAATTCCTGATCGTGCAGGGCTTCGCTTTCGTGGCGGATCTGTTCGCGCAGCGTCGGGATCACCGCCTGAACCACATGCTCGGGCGTCTGATCCCCGGCCAGTCCAATCCGCCGCGCGTGACCCAACAGATAATCGTCCGGGAAATCGCAGTTCAGCTCCAACAGACGGGTCGCACAGCGGTCCGAGAACAGATCGCGGAATACATCCAGATTGGCACTGTCCATACAGATCAACAAGCGCGACGTGTCGAACCGGTCATAAAGCAAGCGGATCAGCGCGCGGCGATGGCGCGCACGTTTGGTCATCGTGGTTTCGATGCCGCCCAGTTCGGGCATCGCGGTTTGTTCTTCGTCGAACAAGTAATCGACGGTCGGGATACCGGTGTGGTTGCGCACAGCCTCGGCCAGGCGCTTGCCCACGTGCCACTTCTTGCAGCTGACAATCATCAGTTCGCGGTCGCGCCCGAGCGAGCTTTCGACCTCCCAAAAACGGCCCGAAAACCGCCGCCCGATCCGGCCCCGGCTGGTCATGAAACGGAACAGGTTGCGCCCCTCGCCCGAGATTTCGAACTGCACATTATGGGCAACATAAAGCGCACCCAGCTTGGCCTTGAGGTCCGAAGCCTCGGGGCTGATCTTGCGCGCAAACAGGAAATCCTGGGCAAGCAACAGATCATAGTGATCGTTGTAGAATGTCACCGGCATCCCATAGTCCGAGAACATCAGGAACGTCAGACTGCGCGAGCGGATTTGCGCTTCGGGCACCAGATGGCGCACGAGGGTCTGAAAGAACGTCTCATCCGGGATCCAGGTCGTGCGGAAAAAACGGATGACGTCGGGGCGGTCGCGGATGAACTCCAGGATCGCCTCGATCGTGGCCCGCCTGAGGCACCACCACTGCGACCCGATCATGATCTGAAGATCATCGGGAATCGCGCGCTGCAGCCCGAACCGGCGCTGCAGGTTCAGTGACTGATAGAATAACCACTTGCGCCCACGTTCGTTGAAATAATGGCGATAGATCAGCCGGTCTTCCTTCATGCCGGTCTTGATCCAGTCGCTGTCGAAAAAATCGAAGCTTTCGATATAGTCGACGTCATCAGCGTCCAGAACGCCGTGGGCATAGTCCGCCGTTTTGATCGGCATGCAATCGCCCGACAGCATGTAGAAATGGCTCGCGTTCGGGAAAGCCTCGACCGCGGCTTCCACCGCATTCAGCGAAGCGCGCACCAGGCTCCATTCGCCCCAGCCGCATTTTTCGCGTTTCGTTGCAAGCACGACGTCGGGAACATCGGCAATCGCGGATGCAATCTCTTCGTGCATCGAGGCCGGCGCGTTCGCGTCAAAGTGAATGGCGACGCAATCGCCCCCGGCGGACAACCGCAAGGCCTGGGCGACAATTGCTTTGGGGTCCTTGTGGCAAAGCAAGATATAGGCAATTCTGGCCAAGCCTGGGCACCTTCGGGATCATTCAAGCCATTGGCTAGACTGATACCGCGAACGGGCATTGAAAAAACAGGATTTTATTGTTCTTTGTAAGAACAGCAGCGGCGACACGACTGCGAGGATACATTTCCATGGGATTTCCCGGCACCTGGATGACGCAAAGCGAAAGCGTGGTGTACCGCGTGGTGCCCAAATGCGCATGCTCGACCATCGGCCAGATCATGTATTATTCGGATCACGGCGCGTACTTCGACGGGGACATCCATGACGCCGATGGCGGCATGCACAAATGGGCCATTGAAGCCAGCCAGCCGAAGATCGAAGACATCGTGCGCAATCATCGCGCCTATGCGTTCACTTGCGTGCGCAATCCCTACACGCGGGTGCTCAGTTCGTTCTTTGACAAGATCTGCGGAATTCAGCGCAATGGCAATCGGTACCGCGGTAATCTGGTCCCCAAGCTGATCCAGACCTACGGGATCGAGGTTGAGGGCGACTTTGACCAGATCGCCTCGTTCCGTCGATTTCTGCTGTTCGTGCGCGACACCGTGAAGTTCCGCAAACCGATGGACCCCGATATCCACTGGTCAGCAATGGCGGGGCATGTGTCGACCTTCATCGTCAACGGCGGACGCTATGACAAGATGATCCACACCGAGGATTTCGCAAAAGGCATGGCCGAAGTTCTGGGTGCAATCGAAACGCCGGTGGCGATTGACCTGAAATCGGTGCCACGATTCAACGAAAGCGAAGGGCACGGACCAAAGCGTGCCCATCCCGTCGAAGACTATTTCGATGACCTGTCGCGCCACCTGATGTGGGAAATCTATCATCGCGATTTCAAACTGTTCGGATATGATTTCGACGATCCCGCCAACAAGATGCCGGTGCGCGAAGTTGATCTGGACGAAGTTCACGTCAAGCTCGGCGATCCCGGATAAGACGGTGGCGGGGGGCTGTCTGCCCCCCGAACCCCCCGAGAGTATTTTTTGGCGAAAAGACCGGGCATATACGTTTTGTAAACAATCAGAACATAGGATGAACATGCGGTACAGGCTGGAGAGCTGATGGCCGTGCGTGAAGACAGTGCCGCATCGGACGCTCTGCCTTTGGTGGACGTTCGGTGCGGAAATTCGCAGGTCTTTTGGCATTGTCTTTTCGCCCCAAATACTCCCGCCGGAGGCTCCGACGGGCAGCGTCAGGCGAAACGCTTTTTGTCTGGGTGCCACGTTTTCTGCAAACGCCGGAGCGGTGTGTTTCGTCGCGGGGACTGGGCGCGTGGGGCGCACAGGGGCAATCGCAACGCGCCCCTACCGCCGTCCTCAGATCAGGCCGTGATCGCGGAACAGGGCAAGAAGGTCGGCCTTGGGGCGCGGGCCGACATGGCCGATCACCTCGGCGGCTGCGGCAACGCCCATGCGGCCTGCGGTGTCAAGGTCCGCGCCTTTGGCAAATCCATAAAGGAAGCCGGCGGCAAACTGATCCCCGGCCCCAGTAGCATCAACGGGTGTGACGGGTGTCACCGGCACTTCGGCCTGATCCCCGGCCCGGATCAGCCAGACTGGATCGCCGGATCGGGTGCAGACCACAGTTTCGCAGACCTCGGCAGCCTGATGAATTGCGGATTTCAGATCGTCGGTTTCGTACAATGTTTTCCATTCGTCGGCGTTGCCGATGACAAAGTCCATTTCGTCCCGGATCAGGCGCAGGAAGTCGGCGCGGTGCCGGTCGGCGCAGAACGGATCGCTGAGGGTGATGCCGCTTTGCCCGCCCGCGGCGCGCATCTGGCGCGCGGCCTCGGCAAAGGCGGTTTTGCCATCGTCCTTGTCGAACAGATACCCCTCAAGGAACAGGATGCCGCCACCTGCGAAAACACCCGGATCAACGTCGCCACTGTCCAGATCGGCCCCTGCTCCCAGATAGGTATTCATCGAGCGTTCGCCATCTGGCGAGACGAATATCATCGAGCGCGAGGTCGGCGCCTCGGCGCCATCAACGGGCGGATTCGGGAAAATCGTGCCCGCATCGGCCATGCTTTTCGCATAGAATCGCCCCAGCCCGTCGTTCTTGACCTTGCCAATGAACGCTGTTTCCAGCCCCAGCATTCCCAGGCCGGCCAAAGTGTTCGCCACAGAACCACCGGGTGTCTGGGTGCGATCTTCCATCGAGGCATACAGAAGTTCGGCCCGGGCCCGATCGACCAATTGCATGATGCCTTTCTCAATCCCCATATTGTCCAGAAAACTGTCATCGGCATGGGAAATCACATCGACGATGGCGTTGCCGATGCCGACGACACGGGGTGTATTCATTGGGTCTTCTCCTCAAACGGGCAGAGATCGCGGATCAGGCAGTTCGGGCACATCGGTTTGCGCGCTTTGCAGACATAGCGCCCGTGCAGGATCAGCCAGTGGTGGGCGTGCTGGGCGAACTCGGCCGGGATGTTGTCTTCGATGGCGCGTTCAACTGCGACGACATCCTTTCCGGGTGCGATGCCGGTTCGGTTGCCAATGCGGAAGATATGGGTGTCAACCGCCTGTGCTGGATGGCGGAACCACATGTTCAGTACCACGTTGGCGGTTTTGCGGCCCACGCCGGGCAGCGATTCCAGCGCGGCGCGCGACGAGGGCACCTGACCGTCGAATTCGTCCACCAGCCGTTGGGATAGCTTGATGACGTTCTTGGCCTTGTTGCGGAACAGACCGATGGTTTTGATGTGCTCGATCACGCCAGCCTCACCCAGGGCGAGCATTTTTTCGGGTGTATCGGCCACGGCGAACAACCCGCGCGTGGCTTTGTTCACACCCGCATCTGTTGATTGCGCGCTGAGTGCGACGGCAACGACCAGGGTGTAGGCGTTGGAATGCTCCAACTCTCCCTTCGGTTCCGGTTCGGCATCGCGAAAGCGGGTGAAGATCTCGTGGATCGTGGAATAGGGCAGTGTGGCTTGCATGGCGCGCGCGTTATGGCGGGGCGATGCAGATGGCGCAAGACAAAGCGCAGGTTTCGGGTCGCATGGGGGCGGCGCAACCCCTATTTCTGGGGCAACGCCGGAGGACCCCATGACCGATACACTGAATTTCGAAGACGCCTACCACTATAAGTTGATGCGCCGGGCGATTGACCTGATTGACGCGCGGGGCGCGGATGCCCCGGCCCTGCCGGATATCGCGTCCGAAATGAACCTGAGCCCGGCGCATTTTCAGCGCATCTTCAGCCGCTGGGCCGGGGTGTCGCCGAAGCGCTATCAGCAGTGGCTGGCGCTGGGGCATGCAAAGGATCTGCTGGCGAACCGGTTCACAACGCTGGAAACCGCCGACGCCGTGGGCCTGTCGGGTGGCGGGCGGCTGCATGACCTGTTTGTGCGTTGGGAGGCGATGACACCGGGCGATTATGCGCTTGGCGGCGCGGGGATGACGATCCGCTGGGGCTGGTTTGAGGGGCCGTTCGGGCGCACCCTGGCGATGGGGACAGATCGCGGTTTGTGCGGGCTGGCGTTTTCCGAAGAAGCCGGGGATGCGGCGGCGATGACCGATATGCGGGGCCGCTGGCCGAAAGCGGATTTTGTTGAAGATCCGGACGCCTTGCGCCCCTGGATCGAGGCGGCGTTCGGCGGCGATGAAACCCGGTTGCACCTGATCGGTGCGCCGTTTCAGATCAAGGTTTGGGAAGCATTGCTGCGCATTCCCACTGGCCATGTGACAACCTATTCCGAGATTGCGCGCGCCATCGGCAGCCCAAAGGCGGTGCGTGCCGTGGGTACCGCTGTGGGCCGAAATCCAATCAGCTGGCTGGTTCCCTGCCACCGGGCTTTGCGCAAATCGGGCGGATTGGGCGGCTATCACTGGGGATTGCCGGTCAAACGCGTCTTGCTGGCCTGGGAGGCCGCTGAAACCGCCTGAACACACCCCTCGGCAGCATTCCGCCGAGCTTTCCGCCGCGTATCCCCACGCCGGGGGTGTCCTTTGCGTGCCCCGGGACGTATAAAACCGGCTGGAGATGTGGGACATCAGGGACAAGGACCCCATGAAATATATCAAAACACCGATGATTCTGGCGGTCAGCTCCGCCTTTCTTCTGGCCGCCTGTCAGCCGCAGCCGTTTGACCCCAACAACCCTAATCAGCAGGCCAAACAGGGTGCTGTGACCGGTGGCCTTCTGGGTCTTCTGGCCGGCGCGGCCTCGGGCGATAACTCGAAAGAGCGTCGTAACCGCGCATTGGGTGGGGCCATCATTGGCGCCGGTATTGGCGCCGCTGTCGGGGCCGATCTGGACCGGCAGGCCGCCGAGTTGCAGGGCAGCTTTGCCAATGGTGAGATCAATGTGATCAACACCGGCAATGAGCTTATCGTGCGCATGCCCGAAGCGATCCTGTTTGCATTCGACAGCGACGCGGTGCGCGCCGTGCTGCGGTCGGACCTGCAGGTTCTGGCAACCAGCCTGAACAAATACCAGAACACGACCGTGCAGGTTGTCGGCCATACCGACAACGTCGGCACCGCTGCTTATAATCAGGACCTGTCGGAACGCCGCGCGGCGAATGTCGGGGCGATCCTCGTCAGCTCGGGCGTGTCACGCGCGCGGGTCGTCACCATCGGTCAGGGCGAAAGCCAGCCGATTGCGTCGAACCTGAATGACGCAGGCCGCGCACAGAACCGGCGGGTGGATATTATCATCACGCCGAACGGCTAATCCCGTTGTCGAGAGATTTGGATCAGGCCGGGCCGTCGCGCCCGGCCTTTTTCGTTATAAAGCGGTGAAGCCTGCGGCTTCGCTGTTTTTGCATGGCGCCTGGGGAGGGGTGAGCCCGCCGCACTGAAGTTTTCGGGCGCGGGAATGTTGTGCAGCCTCCGGCGGGGATATTTTTGGATCAATGATGATGAAAGGGCAGTGTTCAGGGCTGCAACGAAAAAGCCCGGACGCTTGGTCCGGGCTTTGACGTGTCATTGGTGAATTGAGTGGGCCGGATCAGTGCAGGCGTTTTTCCACCGCGCCGATCGACTCTTCAATCAGCTTGTCCTGATCGGCATCGCTCATCTGGTTAGTGACAACTTCGGATGCCGCACCGATGGCGATCTGGATCGCGCTGTCGCGCACTTCGCGCACAGCGGCCTGTTCGGCGCTGCCGATCTGATCTTCTGCGGCGGCAAGGCGGCGTGCGATCGAAGCCTTGATATCCGCTTTCGCCTTTTCTGCAGCGGCTTCGGCTTCCGAACGGGCCTGGGCGATGATGCGCTCTGACTGCGCGGCAACCTCACCCTGTTTACGTTCGAATCCGGCCAGAACCGTCTGGGCTTCCTCACGCAGGGCACGGGCTTCGTCGAGTTCCGCCCGGATGCCGTCGGCGCGCTTGTCCAGCAGACCCGCCAGCAGGCCGGGGATCTTGAAGTACATCAGGATGCCGACGAAAACGAGGAAGGAGATCAGAACAATGAAATCGGTATTGCCCAGCGAAATAAACGGGCCGTCAGCTGCCAGCGCCGGGCTGGCGGACAGGGCCGCGACAAAGGTCAGGGACAGGCGCATCATCATTTGATCCTTTGTTCCACAGCCGCTTTGATCGTCTTGGCGTCGGCCTTCTGGCCCAGCATCGCGACGATGTCTTTTGCGACATCGGTGGCAACTTCGCGCACGCTTTCGATGGCGCCGTCGCGGATTTCCGCGATACGCGCTTCGCTTTCGGCGGATTTGGCGGAAATCTCAGCCTCGGCATGGCTGGTTGCGACGTCCAGGTCTTTCTGGATATCGGCCTTGGCGTCGACGATTATCTTCTGCGCCTCGGCACGGGCATCGACCAGCGCCTTGTCATACGCGGCCTCGGCCTCGGCCGCCTTGTTGCGCAGATCTTCGGCTGCGGCGATATCATTGCTGATGGTCCCGGCACGGTCCGCCAGAACGCTGGCAATACGCGGCAGGGCGACCTTGTTCAGGATCAGATAGATGACCACAAGAGTGACCACCAACCAGAAGATCTGGTTCGGAAAGGTCGCAAAATCCAGCTGTGGCATGCCTGCAGCTTGTTCCGCGCCTTCAGCGGCATGTGTCTCGGTCGCCATAACGTCCTCCGAAAACCTCAAGGGAACGCCGGGGGCGACAGGCGCCCCCGACCGTAAGGAATGACGTCGGGATTAGACGACGAAGAGCAGCAGGATCGCAACCAGGAACGAGAAGATGCCCATGGCTTCGGCAAGTGCGATGCCGATGAACATTGTCGCGGTTTGACCGGCAGCGGCCGATGGGTTGCGCAGAGCGCCAGAGAGGAAGTTACCAACCAGGTTACCCACGCCAACACCGGCGCCGCCCATACCGGTACAGGCCAGGCCTGCGCCGATGAATTTCCCCATTTCTACGATATCGCCTTCCATGATCTTTCTCCTTACGATGGAATTTGGATTGTTTGAGTTCAGACCTAGTGGTGCGGATGCAGCGCATCCTTGAGGTACACACAGGTCAGAATTGCGAAGACATAGGCCTGCAGGAACGCGACCAGCGTTTCCAGCGCATACATGCCGACGATGGCCACGATCGACACCGGCGCCAGCCAGGTGACGGCGGCGAAGCCTGCGAAAATCTTGATAACCGCATGGCCTGCCATGACGTTGCCAGCCAGACGAATGGAGTGGCTGACGGGGCGCACGAAATAGCTGATGACCTCGATCACGGCCAGCACCGGGCGCATGACCAGCGGGGCCGAGCCGACCCAGAACAGGCCCAGGAAGGACGCGCCGTGCTTGACAAAGCCCAGCACGGTAATGGCGATGAAAATCGTGAAGGCCATTACGGCGGTTACGGCGATATGCGAGGTTGTTGTAAAGCTCATCGGAAGCAGGCCAAGCACGTTGGCGAAAACGATGAACATGAACAAGGTCATGATGTAGGGGAAATATTTCACCCCGTCTTTGCCGCTGACGTCTTCGACCATTTTATAGACGAAGCCATAGGCCAGTTCGGCGATGGACTGGATCCGGTTGGGAACAGTCGCGCGGCGGCGGGTGCCGATGACCAGCAGCAGCACAACGCAGAGCACGGCCAGACCCATCCACAGGGTTACATTCGTTGGCGTGTACCAGTTGACCTCGGAGCCGCCAAACAGCGGTTTCACGATGAACTGATCCATCGGGTGGAATTCAAGACCGCCTTCGGCTTTCGCGTCATCTGCCATCTTCGTCGCCTTTCGTCCCTGCCCCGTCCTGCAACGCGGCTGCGTTCAATTCCTTTGCGGATCGCAGCATCACGTTGATGCCTGCCGCGAACCCCAGCAATATGAAGACAATCAGAAAAATCGGGAGCGTCCCGAACAGGCTGTCCAGCCCGTATCCGATGCCGAAACCGATGACGACACCCGCCACAAGCTCGATCACCATGCGCCAGGCCAGATGGGCTTGGGAATGATGCTCTTCAAAACTCCGGGTGGGCGTATCTTCCCCCTTTGCCGCCTTGATCCGGGCGTCCAGCGCGTCCAGTTGCGCCTTTTCCGGATCATCAGGCATCGGCAAAGACCCCTTCGTTCTTTGCGCGGAACCTAGGTTTGGCACGGGCCCGAGTCAAGCGATGAGAATAGTTACCTAAATTATTGTTATTCAACACTTTAATTTGACTGCGGCAGCACGCCACAGCACCCGGTTTCATGCGATTGATATTCAACCTATCGGTTAAGGGATAGGCGGATGACCCGGCGCAGACGGTGGTTTCCGCAGCGGATCGCAAAACGCGCCCAAGGGGCCTGGGTTGCCAATCAGGCGAGCCCGCGTGTTACACAGGTCTGTCGACCCAATTGCCCCGCCCGAGGTGCCATGCCCGATCTTGACCAGACGTTTGCGGCCCTCGCCGATCCGACCCGGCGGCAGATTCTGGCGATGCTGCTGGAAGATGACATGGCCGTCACCGATGTGGCCGAACCCTTCGCGATGTCGCTGGCGGCCATTTCAAAGCATCTGACGATCCTAACCATGGCCGGTCTGATCAGCCGCGACAGGCGCGGCCGGGTGACCTGGTGCCGCCTGGAACCCGACGCGCTGAAGGATGCCTCGGTCTGGATGCAATCCTTCGGGCAGTTCGAACCCGTCAATCTGGACGCGTTCGAACGGTTTTTGGAAGCCGAAACTGGCCTAGCGAACGTACTGGACGATGACCAGAACGATGACGACAAGCCCGACGAGATAGATGATCCTGCGCATGAATAACTCCAATTGTTAACCGCCGTCCTGACACAGGCGCCCGAACGGTCACACCCCCGACATAAGGACGGACACCGGGGCAGGACAACCTTCAGGCACAGGATTTCCGGGGCGCGGACCTGCTGGCAGGGCCAAATGGTGGTCCATCAACCTGAGGGTGGTGCCGCGCCATCCCGCACCGCAGGGTCTGATCGCAGCAGCATATAGAGCGCGACACAGCACAGCCCGATACCACCCAGAACAATCAGCGGCGGCGCGCCGTTGCCCAGCGCCAACTCCCAAACGATCACCCAGCATGGGGTCAGGTAAGTATAGGCCATCACCCGCGACGCCGTCAGGCGCATGCTGGCAAATTGCAGCAGCAGGAATGTACCTGCACCCGAAGCAAGCGTCAGATAAGCCAGCGTGATCCAGACCAGTGGGGCAAGCGCACTCCAATCCGTCGCAAGGACGGATCGTCCACCCAATACGGCCAGTACAAGCGTTCCCCCGATAAGCATGGCGAAGGTGCCGGCCAGCGCGCTTTCGCCCCGGTTCAAACGCGAAACCAGCGGGATATAAAGCGCATGGAACAAACTGCCGAGGAGGTAGATCGCCTCCCCCTCGCCAACGCGGAATTCCATGGCAAGGCGGGGATCGCCGCGAAAAATCACCCAAAGCGCACCGAAAGCACCGACCGCCAGCGCCGTCAGAATGCGGCGCGTCGCAACCTGTCGCAAAATCAACCAGCCAAACCCGGCGGCAAGCAGCGGCGTCAATGTGAATATGGCCGAGGTCGAGACCGCCGATGCGGTCTTCAGCGCCTCGAACATGAGGACGAAGTACAGGGCAAACAGCCCGCCAAGGATCAGGTGCCGCCAGGGTTGCCTGGCAACGCGTCGGTCGAGATGCCCCGTGGCGGCAGCCAGCGCGCCGATCACGATCATCGCCAGAAAGAAGCGCGCCGTGGTCAGGGCCAGCGGATCAATATCACGCGCCATCATCGCGCCAAGGCTGAACGATCCGGCCACCAGAACAGAAAACGCCAGCATTGCCAGATGTCCAGCCGCAGCGGGCGGCAGGCGGCGGTGCAGGGCCGGTTTGGATGGCGTCGCTGCCGGCGCGATCATATCACGCGACCCAATCTGCGGGCCAGTCGTGGACCGCCTGTTTCAATTCGGCCAGGATCGCCTGAACCTTCGGGGTGCGATGCAAGTCCACATGGCTGACCAGCCACATCGCGACCGCCCATTCATCGCGCGGCGCCATAACCTCAACCAGGTTTGCATCCGCAGCCTCCCAGCGGGTCAGGAACCCAAGGCCGACGCCGGCGCGCACAGCATCGATCAGAACCCGTGTATCGGCCCCGCGAAAGACGACTGCCTCGGGCGGAACGGCCTTGCGCAACCATTGCTCGAACGGCGCCGGAGAGGTTTCGGCGCTGTAACCGGCAAAACGATGGCCCCGCAAATCCGCGTCGCTTTCCGGGCGACCGTGGCGCGCGACATAGTCGGCCGATCCGTAAAGCGCCATGGGCGCGCGAAAAAACGGCTGCACCACGTTGTCGGGATCATCCGGAGCGGACCCGGCACGGATCGCAACATGGGCCTCGCCATATTCCAGACGGAACAGACGCTCTCCGGTCAGCAGGCGGATATTGACGTCAGGGTGGGCCATTTGGAACCGCGCCAGCACCGGCACGATCAGCGGCGACAGTTGCACCAGCGAGGTGACGGCAAGCTCTCCGCTGACATCGGCGCCACCGCCGCGAATACGCCCCGCCAGTTGGCTGAATTGATCCTCGGTCACCTGCGCGACCTGCAACAGATCCGCGCCCGCCTCGGTCGGGGTATAGCCGCGCGCGTGCCGCTGGAACAGTTTCGAACCAAGCCGCCCTTCAAGCGCGTCGATATGGCGGATCACCGTCGCATGATGCACGCCCAGCGCCTGCGCGGCCCCCGACACCGTGCCATGGCGCGCCACATAATAAGCGGTGCGGATTTCATCCCAGTCGCTGATCGCCATCGCGGGGTCTGCTTTCCTGCCGGGCGGACACGCGCCCGCGTACGGCGCAGCAAACGCCATTTGCGCAGCATGTACAATCCACACTTTGCGAATGCGCACCGTATGCGCCAGAATCGCCGCGATATGTGCGCAGATGCGGATATTCTTCACCGACCGCCCTTGTTAGAAAGGCGGTGATTTCACAGTTTGCCACGACCCGAGGTCACACAGAACCGGAGTTCACCATGCCCGACCCGATCCGCCTCTATGGCCTGCTTGCCATAAAGGTCGTTGTTGCGCTGGCATTCCTAAGTGCCGGAATTGCCAAGCTGATGGGCGCCGAGCTTATGGTCCAGACCTTTGCGGCCATCGGCTGGGGCCAATGGTTCCGCTATCTCACGGCGGTGATCGAGGTTATCGGCGCGGTCCTGCTGTTCATTCCGGGTTGGCAGGCGCGCGGCGCGCTAATCCTGATCTGCACCATGATCGGCGCGGTCGTCGCACATCTGTTTGTGTTGGGGCCTTCGGCCATCCCGGCACTGGTGCTGGGCGTTTTGGCGTCGGTGGTGTTTTACGCACATAAAGACCAGATCCTTAAAACACCGCTCTAAGGTGCCAATAGATGCGCATTTTATCGAACACCCCCGACATGCTGATCCTCGAAGATCGTCCGGTTTTCTGGGCAATCGTTCTGGCGATCATGGTTCTGATCGGATTGGGCTTTTTTCTGGGCGGGATATTCGGAGGTGAAATCCTGCTTCTGATCTGGGGTGCGGGCTTCGGGGGTATCGCGCTTGCGCTTCTGTGGGCGCTACGTCGAACGCGGGTCTACCTCGACCGGCGCAATGATCTGGTCGAAATCCGCACACAGGGCGCAAAACGCATGTCGTCGCAAAGGTTTCGCCTTGGCGACCTGCATTCCGCCGAAGTTCAGACCAGCGGCGGCAATACCTTTCGGGTTGCGCTCAGTTTCGCCGAACCTACGGGCCTGGTACCGACGCGTGGTGCCTACGAAAGCAGCACTTCGAGTGCGCGCGCCGCCGAAGCCATCAATGCCTGGCTTTCTGCCCATTCTTGACAGCCGTCCGTCACGACAATATGACGCCCCCAATCCGGAAGTGACAACAGACTTCCGGTCCCGGATCAGCCGGGATCGCCACCCGTCAGCGAGGTTTCGCCCGCGGGTGCGTTTGGCGTTTGGCGGATCGCTTCCCAGATTGGGGGCGTGACTTGGATGAAGGAGGCTGCATATGTTCGAATCCCTCTCTGACCGCCTGTCAGGGGTCTTCGACCGTCTGACCAAGGCCGGCGCGCTTAGCGAAGATGACGTCAAGACCGCCTTGCGCGAAGTGCGCGTGGCACTGCTGGAAGCGGATGTGTCCCTGTCGGTCGCGCGCGATTTCATCGCTGCGGTGCAGGAAAAGGCGACCGGCCAAAACGTCACCAAATCGGTCACCCCCGGCCAGCAGGTCGTGAAAATCGTTCACGACGAACTTGTCCATGTGCTTGCCGGTGACGAGGCCGAGCTTGGCAAGCTGAAGATCGACAACCCGCCCGCGCCGATCCTGATGGTCGGCCTGCAGGGCGGCGGCAAGACGACGACGACGGCGAAACTCGCCAAGCGCCTGAAGGAACGCGACGGCAAGCGGGTGCTGATGGCAAGCCTCGACACCAACCGCCCGGCGGCGATGGAACAACTGGCCATCCTGGGCACCCAGATCGGCGTCGACACGTTGCCGATTGTGCCGGGTCAGACCGCCACCGACATCGCCAAACGCGCCAAGCAGCAGGCCAGCCTTGGTGGTTACGACGTCTATATGCTCGACACTGCCGGGCGGCTGTCCATCGACGACATTCTGATGGCCGAGGTTGAGGCCGTGCGCGACATCGCCACCCCGCGCGAAACGCTACTGGTGGTCGACGGCCTGACCGGGCAGGACGCAGTCTCCACTGCGGAAAACTTCGACACCCGCATCGGAGTATCCGGCGTCGTCCTGACCCGGATGGACGGCGACGGACGCGGCGGCGCGGCCCTTTCGATGCGCGCGGTCACCGGCAAGCCGATCAAATTCGTCGGCCTGGGCGAAAAGCTGGAAGACCTGGAAGAATTCCACCCCAACCGGGTCGCGGGGCGCATCCTGGGGATGGGCGATATCGTTTCGCTGGTCGAAAAAGCGCAGGAAACGATCGAGGCCGAACAGGCCGAGCGCATGATGAGGCGCTTCCAGAAGGGTCAGTTCAACATGAACGACCTGCGCGCCCAGCTGGAACAGATGCTGAAGATGGGCGGCATGGACGGCGTCATGGGGATGATGCCGGGCATGAAGAAATACCAGGGCCAGGTGGCGGCGGCGGGCATGGATGACAGCCTGCTGAAACGCCAGATCGCCCTGATCCAATCGATGACCAAACGCGAACGCGCCAACCCCGCCCTGTTGCAGGCCAGCCGCAAAAAGCGGATCGCCAGGGGCGCCGGGCTGGAGGTCAGCGAGTTGAACAAGCTGCTGAAAATGCACCGGCAGATGTCGGACACGATGAAGAAGTTGGGCAAGATGGGCAAAGGCGGCGCGCTGAAAAACGCCATCGGCGCAATGTTCGGCAAAGGCGGGCCAAGTGCCGCCGATATCGCCGCCGCACAGGCCGAAGCTGGCAAAGGCGCAGGCGGCCTGCCCCCGGGCTTCCCCGGCATGGGCGGCGCGGGCGGATTGCCCCCCGGCCTCAGCGGATTTGGCAAAAAGAAATGACGCAGCAGCGCTGCACTCAGCCCCCGTCCGGAAAGGCGGCGATGGCGACGATGCGTAATCGCGCCGCCTTGATTGTGCTTGAAGCCAAACGGCTTGTTCTGCGCGCCCATGTGAACGAAGGCCCGCTGCATGTAACCCGCGTCTGCACCGAAGCATTCGCAGGCTACATAAGCGCAAAGAACAAACGCGCGAACGCATCGGCCAGACGCCCTGGCGCACACTGCGATTCGACGCAGGGTCAAGCCTCGCGCAGCGACCGCGTGCACGCGCGGCACGGGCTTGAGGCTGCGGCGACTCGCCCATCAGCCTTGCACAGGCGCGTTGAGGGCAGACCTGCCCCTCAACCGCCTCTCAGCACAGCGGCGTCATCGCAGATTGCGCGTCCTCAGAACGGTGGGCTCACGCCGCCACGGACGCCCAAAAAAGAAATCGCGCGTCAGCGCGGCAATTTCGTTCAATGACCCGCGCGTTGTCCATCCCGACGTTCGAGACCGAGCGCCTTTGCCTGCGTGAACCCCGCGCGACGGATTTTGAGGCGTTCGTGGACTTCTTCGCGAGCGATCGGTCCCGGTTTGTCGGCGGACCGTCCTCCGACCGTTGGGCGGTTGCCAAGGCCTATGGCCACATGGCGGGGCTGTGGCTGCTGCGAGGATATGGCTCTCACATCTGGTGCTTGAAGGATGGAACCGTGATTGGCCATGGCGGCCTGTGGTATCCGCAGACCTGGCCCGAGCCTGAATTCGGTTGGTGCCTGTGGGACGGCGTGCATGAAGGCAAGGGCTACGTTTCCGAAGCAATGTCGGCGATCTGGAAATATGCGTTCGAAACGCTGAACCTTGCGGCCGTGGTCGCCTATATCGATCCGCAGAACGCAGCCTCGATCAGTGTGGCACGGCGACTTGGCGGCATCCTTGACCCGGATGCCGCAACGCCGGGCGGGGATCCTGATCTGACCTATCGCTTCACACCGCAGGTGGCGGCATGAGTGTCACCTTCACCACGCCCGCACTTGAGACCGAGCGCCTGATCCTGCGCGCGCCGCAGCCGCGTGACTATGATGCGTTTGTCGACTTCTATGCCTCCGAGCGGTCCCAATACGTTGGCGGGCCGCTTGTCGGACGCGACGCCTGGAATGCGTTCGCAGGCGAGATTGGCCATTGGGTTCTGCAGGGTTGCGGGATGTGGATTCTGACGCTGAAGGGGGATGATACGGCCCGTGGCATCGTCGGCCACTGGTTCCCCAGCAACTGGCCCGAAACCGAAGTCGGCTGGGTGCTGTTCAAAGCCGCTGATGAGGGCAACGGCTATGCGCGCGAAGCGGCGCAGGCCGCGATTGATCACGCCTGGAACACCCTCGGCTGGGACACGATCGTCAGCTATATTGTCCCGGGCAACGACCCCTCGGTCGCGCTGGCCGAACGGCTTGGCGCGGTGCTGCATCCGGACGCGCCCCAGCCCAATCCCGACAGGCCGATCCTTGTCTACCGCCACCCCCACCCGGAGGCCGCAAAATGAGCGACGCAACCACCCGCGCAGCCGCACTGCTGAAATCCCACCGCGCCAGTATCGACCGGCTGGACGCGATCCTGGTCTACACGCTGGGCGAACGGTTTGCGCATACGCAAGCGGTTGGCAAGCTGAAGGCAGAACACGATCTGCCCCCCTCTGATCCGGCCCGAGAGGCCGCGCAGATTGCGCGCCTTGAAGCGCTGGCCCGTGAAGCCGAACTCGACCCCGAGTTCGCCAAGAAATTCCTGAATTTCATCATTCAGGAAGTCATCCACCATCACAAACAACATCAAAAGTAAGTCTGGAAGGAAGAACACAATGGCTATGAAAATCCGGCTCGCCCGCGGCGGGTCCAAGAAACGCCCACATTATTCGATCGTCGCCGCCGACAGCCGCATGGCGCGCGATGGCCGCTTTATCGAAAAGCTGGGCACCTATAATCCGCTGCTGGCCAAAGACAGCGAAGAGCGTGTGAAAATGAACATGGAGCGGGTCGAATACTGGCTGAGCGTTGGCGCCCAGCCCACCGACCGGATCGCCCGCATGCTAGAGGCCGCAGGCCACCGTGCCAAGGTCGAACGCAACAACCCCCAGAAGGCCGAGCCTGGCAAGAAAGCGGTTGAACGCGCCGAAGAAAAGGCCGCCAAAGCTGCCGCCGCTGCCGAAGCCCCCGCTGAAGAGGAAGCCCCCGCTGAGGAAGCGCAGGTCGAAGAGGCCCCCGCCGAAGCCGAAGCCGAGGACGCTCCGGCGGACGATGCCGCCGCTGCAGGCGACAACGCCGGGAAAGCCGAGTGACCAATTGGGTGTGGCCAGACCGCGTGATCAGATGACCCGGCTCTGGCGGACACATCGCAAACATGCCGGGGCGGCGCAATCGCGCGCCGCCCCCACCGCGAATGGTGCCCGACGATGAGCGGGCGCATATGCGTCGGCGCCATTGCCGGGGCCTTCGGGGTCACGGGCGAGGTTCGCCTGAAGTCCTTCTGCGCCGAACCGGCGGCCATTGCCCAATACGTTCCGCTGACGGACGAACAGGGCCTGCGCGATTTCCACATTGAAAGCCTGCGCCCGGCAAGTGCCGGTTTTGCGGCGAAGCTGACAGGTGTCAGCACTCGTGAGGCTGCCGAGGCGTTGCGCGGTACCCGCCTTTTTGCTGATCGGGATCGCCTGCCCGCGCTGCCGGATGATGAATACTACCACGCCGATCTGATCGGGCTGACGGTCGTTGATACAGGCGGCGCGACATTGGGAACGGTTCAGAATGTTCTGAACCATGGCGCATCGGACCTGTTGGAGATCACGCCCCCCGGTGGCGGCGAACCAGTGCTGCTGCCTTTCACCAGCGCCGCCGCACCGACCGTCGATCTGACCGCCAAGCGCATCGTGGCCGACCCGCCCGAGGGTTTGTTCGCGGACTGACGGTCCGATGTGAACATTCAGCGACTGGCTTGGTTTTGATCGACGCATGGATCCCGGGCACTGCCGATCATGCGCATATCCAAACATCATCCAAGTATTCTTTTACAATGCCCAAAACGAACGCCCTAAGCAGGGCGCGCGCCGGACCGGCGGGCTGGCGCAGCGACGGTTGACCGGCATGATTTATGGTGCCGTGTTAGCCGTCAACTCTGATCGAAGTGCCCACCTCGAACCGACGCCAGACCGGTGGGGCCGGTCCGGCGTGCGCGCCTCGCGCCTGCGACGCGCACCGGGCGCAGGCATTTCGGGTCGCGATTCAGGTATTCAGGACGGCACTCTGGTGGGGGTGGAACTGATGCACTGGATCGGCGAATTCTCCCGCGCGGCGTTTACCCTGCCGCGGATGGATTTTGGAACTGGGAAAAAAGCGCCGACCCTTGTTGTCCGCCTGATTGGTGGCGCAATGGCACCCCGTCCTACTGCCCGACCAAGCCCAAGTCGAGCGCCGGTTCGGCGGTGGCGATTGCAGCCCGCGACCGAGCCGCGTAAAAGGCCGGATCGCCCGCAATCCCGGTGCCCGAGATGTCCAATCCACCCAGCAAATCCCACGGTGCGAAATCGATTTCCGCCTCGGCCCGCCCACGGGATCTGATGGCGGACACGCCCGCCCCCAGCGTCTGGACAGCCCGCATCGTGACGCTGTTGCCCGAGGTTTTCCCCGGTGTGCTTGGCGCATCCCTGACGGGTAAGGCCCTGAAAGACCGGCTTTGGCAGCTTGAAACCATCGACTTGCGCCGCTTTGGCGAAGGGCGGCACCGCAATGTCGATGACACGCCCGCCGGGGGCGGCGCCGGGATGGTGTTACGAGCCGATATCGTTGACGCCGCACTGGACGAGGCGGCGCGCGGGACTGATGGGAAAGATTGGCCCACCCTCTATCTGTCGCCGCGCGGAAAGCCGTTCGATCAGCCTATGGCCCAGCGTTTGGCCGCAGCAGACGGTATCACCTTGTTATCGGGGCGCTTTGAGGGCGTGGACCAGCGCGTTCTGGACGCGCGCGACATGATCGAGGTCAGCCTGGGCGACTTCGTCATGACCGGTGGAGAGATTGCCGCAATGGCCTTGATCGACGCCACGGTCCGCCTTATACCCCGCGTGCTTGGGAATCAGGCGTCCGTTGAAGAAGAATCCTTCAGCACCGGGCTTCTGGAACACCCGCAGTATACGAAACCTGCCGACTGGAACGGTCGCTTGATACCCGAAGTGCTTTTGTCGGGCCATCACGCGAAGATCACCGACTGGCGACAGGCCATGGCCGAAAGGCTGACAAAAGAACGCCGACCTGACCTCTGGCGGGCATATTGTGAAGCGCATGATATGGACCCGGATAAAGACTGAGAGCTCTCATTGGTTGGCCCCATACCGCAGGACAACTGCGCATTGTTAAGGAGTGGATCAGATGGACCTGATCGCTGAGTTGGAGGCCGAACAGGTCGCCGAGCTGGGGAAAGACATCCCCGATTTCAAGGCGGGTGACACCATCCGCGTTGGTTACAAAGTCACCGAAGGCACCCGCAGCCGGGTACAGAACTATGAAGGCGTCTGCATTTCGCGCAAGAATGGCCGCGGCATCGCCGGATCGTTCACGGTGCGAAAGATTTCCTTTGGTGAGGGCGTGGAGCGTGTGTTCCCGCTGCATTCCACCAACATCGACAGCATCACCGTGGTCCGCCGTGGCCGGGTGCGTCGTGCCAAGCTGTACTATCTGCGCGCGCGCCGTGGCAAATCCGCCCGCATCGCCGAGCAGACAAACTATCGCCCGCCCTCGGGCGCGAACGCTTAGGAGGAGCGGTAGCATGAAAGCAGATACACATCCCGATTATCACATGATCGACGTCAAGCTGGTTGACGGTACCGTCGTGCAGATGAAATCGACCTGGGGCAAGGAAGGCGACCAGATGTCGCTGGACATCGACCCATCGGTCCACCCCGCCTGGACCGGCGGCGGCACCCGCCTGATGGACACCGGCGGGCGCGTGTCGAAGTTCAAAAAGAAATACGAAGGGCTTGGGTTCTAAGCGACCCCTCGCCTTTTCGACGGATCAAGCGCCGCCCTTTGGGGCGGCGTTTTTCGTTTGCGGGCGGCGTGAAGGGGGCCGGAAGCGCGCTTTGGCACGACCAGTTACTTCGCCCGGAATCAAGCCCGCAAGGGCGCCGGGCGATCGCCTGACCGTCCCGCGGGCAGGCGAATTCGATCGGATGCGAATCCTTCGTGGGTTGGAGTTAACGCTGAACCATAAATTGCCACACACCACTGTTGCATCGCCTCCCCCCGGTCAGGCGCTCGTCCGGCTATTCGATTGATCGCCAACGTCCGTAACCCGCCACTGCACCCATACCGATTGAATCGCAAACGCCCGAAACGAACCATTTGCAACACAATCAACTGGCGCCTCTGCACCCAAGCGGTTCCGCTTCCCTCAAACCGGGACCGCCCATATAGTGCCGGCGCGAACCGTCACAAGGCGGCGCAGCAGGTGGACAGGCAAAGGGCAGACAACATGGCGCATATCATTGTCGTCGGAAACGAAAAGGGCGGGTCGGGGAAGTCCACAACCTCGATGCATGTTGCAACCGCACTTGTGCGCATGGGGCATGGCGTCGGGGTGCTGGACCTCGACCTCAGGCAGCGTTCTTTCGCCCGATTTGTAGAGAACCGACACAATTTTTGCGCGCGCGAAGGCATCGCGCTGCCAATTCCCGAGTATCGCGACCTGCCGGATGTCGATCAGTCGGCGTTGCAGCCGGGCGAGAATGTTCATGATCATCGGCTGTCCTCGGCTGTCGCCGGGATGGAGGGGCAGAAAGACTTCATCCTGATCGATTGCCCCGGGTCGCATACCCGGCTGTCACAGGTGGCGCATTCGCTGGCGGACACGTTGCTGACGCCGCTGAATGACAGCTTTGTCGATTTCGACCTGCTGGCAAAAACCGATCCGGTGACCAATGAAATCCTCGGGCCATCTGTCTATGCCGAGATGGTGTGGAACGCGCGTCAGCTGCGCGCTCAGGCGGGGTTGCAGCCCATTGACTGGCTGGTGGTGCGCAACCGTCTTGGCGCCCAGCAAATGCACAACAAACGCAAAATGGGCGAGGCGCTGGACCGGCTGGCCGAACGTATCGGGTTCCGCGCCGCCCCCGGTTTTTCCGAGCGTGTGATCTTTCGCGAGCTATTTCCGCGCGGTCTGACGCTGCTGGATCTGCTGGACATCGGGGTGAAGGGGCTGAACATCTCAAACGTGGCCGCCCGGCAAGAGGTGCGCGACCTGATGAAAACCCTGAACCTGCCCGGTGTCACCGTCGATTTCTAGCGCCGGCATCGCACGAAATTGCAGCGGTTTGACGCCTTGCCAGACAGCTCAAACCAAAGGTCGCCCGGCGCAGTGCCGAATTTGTGCGTCAGCGTCTCGCCCTTGGTTCCCGCGTTTCAGGGTGATTGCGGGCACTCTCCGAAATTGCGATTTCACCCAGACCGACAACCGCCCCTTCTTGCGCTCTGGCCTATCGCGTTCATCAAGGTCCGACTGTGTTGGCAAAAATGGAAATCTTGCGTCCACAAGGGTTTCGCCATCGACAGCGGTGACACGCACCTCTGATTGTTGATCAAAAACTTTCGGATCGGTTTCGCAACGTCTTCTCAAAGCCATCAGAGCCCTCGTTAATTAACACTGAGCGGGGCTTCGCGGGAACTTGCGGCAAGACTATGGCCTGCGTCGGGTGTTGTTTGGCGTTCGTTTCGCCTGACAACACATCCGCGCGAAATTACTTCGAAATGTCGCCGGATTCGAAACACTTAGCGATTTGTTAACCACTTTCGCGGCGTCCGGCCCGCCAGCATGTCCCCAATCACAGCGCCATTTGCGCGCGCCCCAGATCCGTCAGATCATCCAGCATCGCGCGCCCCTTGAAATCGACCTCGTAATCCTCGGCCGCGAAATCCGGGGCGCTGCGCCCCTCCAGGAACGCCTGGGACTGGCGGCGCGCATAGGCTTCGTTCTTTGGGCATTTCGGGGTCGCGCCAATATAAATGACCGAGGCATAGTCCTTCCCGTTATGCTCATCCCCGACGGCGTGGATCACATCCGGGTGCCACCAGACGGTATCGCCGGGTTCGACCACAGGAATGCTGACCAGGCCTTTCAGGATATCGCCGTGCCAGTCCTGCGTTGCCCCCAAGGCGCGCCCCGGCAGCGCGCCGCACAGATCATCTTCGGCCACGTCATCCTGTAGGGCGCGCAGCAGGAAATAGGCGATGGACCCCGCCAGCGGGATCAGGCGCAATGTGCCGTCTTCGGGGCCCTGCGTCGTCAGCCCGGTCCAGCCCTGAAACGTCCGCGTCATCGAGCACACCGCCGGAGACGCAAATTCCCGTGTCTGCGTCCGGAACGTCGCTTTCCACGGGTCATAGTCTTGCCAGTTGCCCGCAAAAATCGGGCCATAGATTTTCTGATAAGCGGGGTCCAGCCAGCGTTCATAGCTGCCCCCGTCCATATGCGGCGACAGGCCCAGCGTTTTGTCGCCCGGTGCGCGCCGCCGCGTCCGGTCGGCGTAAGCGTAGTCATGATCAGGGTCGAATTCATCCCCCATCGGCCCGGCCACATCCCACAGCCGGTTCATGAACCGCTTGGTCGCCGCCATCGCCGGGTCCTGGCGCGCCATCACCTGCGGGCGCGACCAGTAGAGGCCGAATATCTGCGGCGCGCCGGCATCCAACCCGCTGAAATATTCATCCATGCCCGCCTTTTCCTGCGAACGTTTCACATAATCATTGTCGGCGATGTACTGGCCAAGCTCGTTATTCCAGCCTTCGGCCGTTGCACGCGGGAACACGCCGCGGATCACCGCACAGCCGCGATGGCGGATGTCGGCGCGCTGCGCCTGGGTGACGGTGCCATCGGCGATGCTGGCATAAGAGACTTCGGGGATGACGGTGCCGTCCTTGGCGTCCGCGTTTCGAATCACATCAACTTCGGCTTTCATGGCATCGCAAACGCTGGCAAATGATGCGCCGACGTCGCCTTGCGCGCGCAGATGGCGTTTGGCTTCGGCCACGTATGTCTTGAATGCTGGGTCCATTGTATCGCTCCTGTTAGTTGGGCGCAGTCTTGGGCTGTGGGGCGGTTTCGTCAAGCGTAACGATTGTGCCATCTCCTTGTAATCCGGTGCCTGTTTGCGCCAACATGGGACCAGGCAATCAAACTGACCAATGGATCGGGGCACGATATGGCGAACAGCGAAATTGGCTTGATCGGCCTTGGTACCATGGGCGCGGCGCTGTCGCTGAACATCGCGGACAATGGCTTTGCGATATCAGTGTTCAACCGCACAACCGCGACCACGCAGGCGTTTCATCGTGATGCCGGACCGCTGGCCGAAAAGATCACGCCAACTGAAACGCTGGAGGATTTCGTCGCCTCGCTGGCGAGCCCGCGCGCCATCATCCTGATGGTCCCCGCCGGAGAGGTCGTGGACAAACAGATCGCCGCCTTGCGCCCGTTGCTGGACGCCGACGACCTGATCATCGACGCGGGCAACGCGAATTTCCGCGACACGCAGCGCCGGGCCGCCACCGCCGAAAACGCGGGCGAGGTGTTTCTGGGCATCGGCGTCTCGGGCGGCGAAGAAGGCGCGCGGTTCGGCCCGTCGATCATGGGCGGTGGACCGCGCGCGGCCTGGGACCGGGTGGCGCATATCCTGACTGCGATTGCCGCCGACTACGACGGCACACCCTGTGCCACATGGATGGGCGCGGGCGGCGCCGGGCATTTCGTCAAGACCGTCCACAACGGCATCGAATACGCCGACATGCAGATGATCGCCGAGGCTTACGGCATCCTGCGCGACGGCATGGGTCAATCGGCGGGTGACATCGCCGGTGCCTTCAAATCCTGGAACAAAGGGCCCCTGCAAAGCTATCTGATCGAGATTTCGGGAGAGGTCGCCGCCGCCACCGACCCGAAGACCGGGGCCGCCATACTGGATGTGATCCTCGACCGGGCCGGGCAGAAGGGCACCGGGCGCTGGACAGCGGTGGAGGCGCAGCATCTGGCCGCGCCGATCCCGGTGATCGAGGCGGCCGTGGCGGCCCGCAACATCAGTGCTGCGAAACCGGCGCGTGAAGCGGGTGAGGCGATCTTTGGTGCCGCCCCGGTCGCGCTCGACGGGGCGCTGACGCTGGACGATCTGGAAGGCGCGCTGATCGCGGGCAAGATCATGTGTTATGCCCAAGGCTTCCACCTGCTGAACAACGCCAGTGCCGAGTTCGGCTGGGATCTGCCGATGCCGGAAGTTGCCCGCGTCTGGCGCGCGGGCTGCATCATCCGCTCCAGCATGCTGAACGACATGGCTTCGGCCTTGGCGGACACGCCTGAGGCAAACTTGATGTTCGCGCCGTTTTTTGCGGGCAAGATGCGCGACACGCATGGCGCTTTGCGCAAAGTGGTGGCGCGCGCCAGCGAACACGGTCTGGCCGTCCCTGCCCATTCAGCGGCGCTCAGCTACTTCGACATGATGCGCACTGCGCGCGGCACCGCCAACATGATCCAGGGCCAGCGCGATTTTTTCGGCGCGCATGGGTTTGAACGCGTGGATGGCGGATCGGGGCATCATGGGCCGTGGGGCAGTTAAACCGCCGTCTGATCAAACTAGATCGCTCGGTCACAGTTGGTTAGAAGCAGATATTGGCAGTTTGTACCTGCGCCCGGTGCGCGCCGAAAGGTGCAGGGCGCGCGCCGGACCGGTCCCGCCGGTCAGGCGCTGGGCTGAACTTTGCGCGTCCAAGCGAGCTGATGACCAAACCTGAGCCATAAATCATGCAAACTCAACGGTGCAGCGCCAGCCCACCAGTCCGGCGCGCGCCCTGCTTGCGGTGCATTGGTAAATATCCGTTCCAGGCCAACACGTGCTAGGGTCGGCGCGGGTATCCGGGACGTGGTTCATTCGTTTAGGATAAGGCAGTTGGGTGACATCCGAACGTCGCCCTGACCTCACTGAAACGGATCAATCCCGAAGAAATAGACCGCCAGCGGGACCGGCGCGACGGCGATGGCGGTGGCCAGGATGAAACGCGGCAGCGATACGACACGGCTCATCCCCGCGACCATGGCGATGCCGCCGCCCCCGCCGATCAGCGCATTTCCGGGGATGTTGAACAGCAGGATCAACGTTAACTCGGGATAGCGTAGCAGGAAGGCCGCGACGGGACCGGAAAAACCTTCGGTCAGCGCCGACATCCGCTCAGCGCGCTTCATGGCCGCGATGCGCGCGATGCCGTCGGCCATCCTGTGCAGCCCGATCCGCCGCAGCGCTCCTGTCGTCAGGCGCACCGGAATCAATCGACCCGCCGCATAGGCCAGCAACAACCCGACCAACGTCGCCCCATAGACCAGCGCGGCCACCGGCGGGCCAAGCACGCTTAGCATTGCGGCGCCGATCTCGACCCCGGGCACGAAGGGCAAGGCCAACAGCGCGGCGTAAAACCCGGCGGCGACGATCACCATCGGATCGCTGGCCGCGAAATGGCCGGGGGCGAAGTCTTCCGGGTCGATGGCCCAGGCGGCCAGCCGATTGATCGCGACAATGATCACCACAATCAGCGCCAGCCGCAGGATCAGCCGCGCAAGCCCGGCCCCGGTGCGCTGCCCGTCCGGGGTGCCATCAAGGCCCGGATCAGACCCGGTCAAAGGCATGCTCCGGCCACGGGGCGGCAATGGGTTGGGCGTCACGGGCGCATCGGCTGCGATCTGGCGGTTTCGCGGTCACTCAAGGGCTTTCGTCTGGACGGAATGGCGAACCCTAGCACACCCGCGCCGCACATCAACTCAACCAATGTCGCGGCGTGGTGAGGGGGACCATCGCGATATCAGCGCGATCTGCGCACCAGCAGCGATGCAACGAACAGCACCGCCGCCGCAACGACAATGGACGGCCCGGCCGGCGTGTCGAAAAAGTATGACCCGGCCAAACCGCCCAGCACGGCCAGCATTCCGGCGATCACGGCCAGGATCGCCATCGCCTCGGGGCTGCGCGCCAGCGATTGAGCCACCGCCGCCGGGATCACCAGCATGGCGCCGATCAACAATGCCCCCACGACTTTCAGCGCAACCGCAACAACGACAGCCAGCGCCAGCGTCAGCACCAATCGTTCGCGTGCCGGATCAAGCCCGGCGGCCGAAGCAAGGTCTTCGTTCAGCGTCGCGGTCAGCAGCGCCGCCCAACGCCAGAGTAACAGACCAAGGACCAGGATGGCCCCGCCCCAAATCACCAGCAGGTCGCGCGCCGTCACCGTCAGGATGTCACCGAACAGATAAGCCTCAAGGTTGATGCGCCCGCCCCCCGCCAGCGAGACGCCGACAAGCCCGGCGGCCAACGCGCCATAGGCGATGACGATCAGCGACATATCCACGGCCCGCCCGCGCGCGGCGAGGGCCGCAACCGCCCAACCAACGAAAGCAGCCATCACAAGCGTCCCCAGCACAACCGGCAGATCCAGCGCTAGCGCCAGCGCGACGCCAAGAATGGCGGCATGGGCTGTTGCATCGCCGAAATACGCCATCCGCCGCCAGACGACAAAAGACCCCAGCGGGCCGGTTGCCAGGGCCACGCCGACGCCTGCCAACCCGGCGCGCAGCAGGAAATCATCCAGCATCAATGATCCCCATGGGCGTGATCCTGTGCCAAGTCATGGTCATGGTCATGGCTGTGATCATGGGCGTGGCGATAGATTGCCAGCGCCGTGGCGCTATCGGCGAACAGGGCGCTGTACTCGGGCGCGTCCAGCACCGCTTCGGGCGTGCCCTGACAGCAGATATGCCCGTTCATGCAGATCACCCGGTCCGAGGCGCGCATCACCACCGTCAGGTCATGGCTGACCATCAGCACCGCGCAGCCGCGTTCGGCGCGAACCTCGGCCACCAGCGCATAAAAGGCGGCGATGCCCGGCTGGTCCAGGCCTTGCGTCGGCTCATCCAGGATCAGGATATCCGGATCGCCCAGCAGCGCACGGGCCAGCAACACGCGCTGACGCTGGCCGCCGGACAGGGTTGACAATTGCCTGGCTTCCAGACCGGCGACGCCGGTGCGTTCCAAGGCGGCTGCGATCTCGACTTTGGCGTGGCGCATCGGCAGCGACAGGAACCGCACCACCGGCATTGGCAAAGTCGCATCCAAAGACAGGGTTTGCGGCACATAGCCGATCCGCAGCCCGGGCGCGCGCGTCACGGTCCCAGCGCTGGCAGGCACCACGCCCAGCAGCGCCTTGATAAGCGTCGATTTGCCGGACCCGTTCGGGCCGACAAGAGTCACGATTTCGCCACGTGCAATGGCCAGATCAATGCCGTGCAGAACCGGCAAGTCACCGTGATGCACGTGCAGCCCCTGCGCTGAGATCAGAGCGTTGTCCTTCACTGCGCGCCCTCGCAGGCAGGGCATTGGCCGACAGCCTCCAGGTTCATCGCCTCCATCGCGAATCCGATGCGTCCGGCGGCGTCCTCCATCGCCTGCCCCACCGCACGCACCGGCGTTTCGGCGACGGATTGGCAGGTGTCGCAGATGAAAAACGCCGGGATGTGATCCGGCGTCGCCTCGGTACAGGCAGCGAAGGCATTCAGCGCCTGAATGCGATGCGCGAACCCGTGTTTCACCAGGTAATCCAGCGCGCGATAGGCGACAGGGGGCTGCCGCTTGCCACCATCCAGGGCCAGTTGATCCAGCACTTCATAAGCCCCAAGCGCACGATGCCCCGAGGCGAGGATTTCCAGCACGCGTCGGCGCACCGCTGTCAGGCGCAGACCTTCGGCGCGGGCACGGGCATCGGCACGCGCCAGAACCTGCGACGCGCAGGCGTGGTGATCGTGGTTGCAGAATGCGGCGGGCGTGGTCGCCATGAAATCCTCACTTGTTATCTTATAACATATTGTCTAATCGACCATCGCGGATACCGCAAGGAGGCACTGATGCGCGCGTTTTTGATTCTGATCTGGCTGGCCACCCCGGCCGTGGCCGCTGGCCCCAAAGTTGTCACCGATATCGCACCGGTGCATTCGCTGGTGGCGCAGGTGATGGACGGGGTCGGCATCCCCGACCTTCTGTTGCAGCCCGGGGACGACCCGCATCACATGGCACTGCGCCCGTCGCAGGCCAGTGCCATCGCCGCAGCGGATCTGGTGATCTGGGTCGGCCCGGCACTGGCCCCGTGGCTGGGCGAGGTATTGGCATCGCAAGGCGCGCGCACATTGCCCCTGGCCCCTGACCTGGTCGAGGATGAGGACGACCCGCATCTGTGGCTGGACCCGGCGCTGGCGCTGCACTGGCTGCCCGAAATTGCCGAGGCATTGTCCGTGGCAGACCCGCAGAATGCTGCGTTGTATCAGCGGAACGCCAAGGAAACCGGGGCGCGACTGGCCGATCTGACGCTGCGGGTCCTGGGCACTCTGAAAGACGATCGCGGTGCCCGGTTGATCACGGCGCATGACGCGTGGGGACATTTTGCGGATGCGTTCGGCCTGCAGATTGTCGGTGCCATCCGCACCCATGAGGACAGCGCCCCGGGTGCGCGGCATCTGGCCGAATTGGGCGCACTGGTTCGCGAAGGCGCGGTTGACTGCATTGTTTCGGAAGGGGTCGAAAGCGACGCGCTGGTCGAAACACTGGCCGCTGGCAGCGGCGTTCCTTTGACAAATCTGCATCCCGTTGGTCAGGGGATAACACCCGGACCGGCGTTCTACGAAGCGCTGCTGGAAGGCGTGGCACAGGGCATTGCGGCCTGTGCGGACGGCGGGTGAACGCTGGCGCGCGGTGTCGCCTTTAATGTCAGGGCCAATTGTTCCCGCATCCGCTTCTTCAACATCCCGTCCATTTTCCTGGTCAAGATGCTGCGCGACGATGTTCCGTTTGAAATGCAGGACTTTGGACCCATCGGAAACATTCAGCTTGATGCGGTTGTCCTGGCGGTCCCCGCCGACAGCCCGTATCAAACATTTGCCGAATTCGCCGAAGCCGCCAAGGCCGACCCCGGTGGGCTGACAGTTGGGGGCGATGGGCCGCAATCGAACAATCAGCTCCATTTGGTGGTGACCTCGATGACGTTGTGCCCCTGCGCCAACGAAGACCGAGAAAGGCCCGCGCCATATGATCCGGTTCCCTCGATGCCAAATGCCAGAACCTGCCCATGAGATTGCGCCCAACGTTCCAGCTCCAAGTATACTTTTGAGTTGGTTGGAATAGACAGCGGCGCCAACCGCGGGCTTTGCGTATCAATAGCGACCGCAACATGGGTTGCTTTGTGCGTATCAATGCCGATGATTACCGGATGGGTGGACTTCATGGATGCCCTCATTTTTCAGAATGCCAAAGCAACCGAACCGAGGCGACAGGACTGTGATGGCACGCAGACCGTCAGGCTCCTATGAGGTCACATCTCGCCCGTTGCCGGGCGACTTGATGGTCGACACGTCAACGCAATGACACGCAATCAATCGTAGCATGGGTCAGGCCATCAAGCCGCAATACCATACTCACGGTCGTGACAATCGCCAACGGATGCCATCGACGGGCGGACACCCATTTCTTTGCAGCGCAGACCAAAAGACACCGACGTGTGCTGCGCGCCCTGGTCGCTATGGTGAACGACACTGTCGGGCTTGCGTTGTGTCACGGCCATGTTCATCGCATCGATGACAAGCTGCGCTCTCTGATTGTTGCCCATGGCCCAGCCGGTTACGCGGCGGCTGAAGGCATCCAAGACGACGGCGAGTTATGGAGGCTATGGCTATTGGGTTTATCCGTCCTACAAAGAACACTTCAACGAAATAAGAGCTCGGCTTGTCCGAGCGAGAGAAGAGGCGCTTGAAGCAACATATCCTGAAATTTCTGATTAACTTCTGTCAACCATGGCTGAAGATGGGGACAGATTCTTTCGGATGATTTGCCAGACCTCTGGGGGTGACAATCCTTATGCCTTGATTCCGGTCCTTAGGTCGATTGATCCTACTCATTTTGTAGAAGACTGGTTGAGGTCGCCCGGGCCCAACTGGCGAAAATACGGTTGGCTTTCGAGGTTCGTTTAGAGCCACATCGTGTTCAGCGCGAACTTACTGATGAACACGATTGGGCACTCAGCGTCGTGAAAATACTGGACGCCAACCTGGACACGCTGAAAGGCTTGGAGGCCCTGAGAGTAGATCGCATTGTGCTCCGCAAATTGAAGCAATTTCAGGGTCACCTTGAAGATTCGGATGAAATCAGCGCAGGTAGAAATCGCCGATTACCAGAGGCTGCACCCACCAATGCACCCAAGGTCGATCTATTCATCAATTTCATATGGATTGGCGCGCTGGGGAGGATTCGAACCCCCGACCCCTTGATTCGTAGTCAAGTACTCTATCCAACTGAGCTACCAGCGCGCGAGTGGGGTTGATCTAGCGATGGTGCGGCGGGGTTGCAAGGCCGATTTGGGTGCGAATTTACTCGGCCGCGGCGTCCAGCATGACCACCGACTTGGGCAGGCGAATGCGGAAGACCGTGCCATCGGGGCCGGTGCGTTCCAATTCAAGTGCGCCGCCGTGGCCGCGGATCAGTTCGGCGGCGATGGCCAGGCCAAGGCCGCTGCCGCCTTTGCGGGCGTTGCCCTGAAACGCCGTGAACAGGTGTTCCTGCGCCTTGGGGGGCAGGCCGGGGCCGGTGTCGGCAACGGTCACGGTCCATTCGGTTTCGGATTCTGCGCCGATAACGCTGATCTCTCCGGGGCTGCCACCGGCGACGATGGCTTGGCGGGCGTTGCGCACCAGGTTCGAGATGACACGGTACAGTTGTTCGCCATCGGCGCGCACGCTCATGCCCGCAGGCAGGTCGTGGCGGAAGGTGACCTCGGCGTCGCGGGCCGACAGGCGTTCGCTGTCAAACACATCCGACACGATGGTATCGACCGGCACGATATCCAAGCGCGGCGCGGGTTCTTCGGCGCGCCCGAAGGCCAGCGTGCTTTCACACAGGTTCACCGCACGACTGATCGAGCCGAGCAGCTTCGGGACCGTCTTGGCAACCGCCGGATCCTGCGACAGCTCCATCCGGTCGGCAAACAGCTGCGCCGTGGTCAGGATGTTGCGCAGATCATGGCTGACCTTGGCGACGGCGGACCCGAGTGAGGCGAGGCGTTCCTTCTGCTTCAGCGCCCCGGTCAGTTGCGTCTGCATGGATTGCAGCGCGGTTTCTGCATCCAGCAATTCGCGCACGCCTGCCGACGGTTGGATGATGCGTCGAGCGTCTTCGGGTGCTGAGGCATAGGATGACATCGCGTCGACCACGCCCTTGATCGGTTTGACCAGAAACCGGCGCACGGCCAGGAACAAAAGCAGCGCCGTGATGATCGAGATCACCGCCGACAGCAGCAGGATGTTGATGCCATAGTCGATGATCGCGGCCCGCATCGGGCCGTTGGCCATGGTGACCTCGATCAACTGCCCGGCGTCCTGCACCGGGCTGCCGACGACGCGGATCACCCGATCCCCTGGCGACATCAGGCAGACAATCGCGTCGCGAATCAGCGTCCAGGCACCCGGATCACGCAGGTCGTAAGTGGCCGTCACCGGCGACGGGATGTCCGAGGACAGCATCAGCTGGCGCACCTCGTCGCGACGCAGAACGACGTTGTAGACCCCGGCATTCTGGAGCAACTCTGCCTCCAGCTTTTCCTCGATCATGTCGTTGGCCAGCAGCGCGAGTGAGGCGATCTGCGCCCGTTCCAGCCGCAACAGCAGATAGTCTTCGCGAAAGCGCGCGACCGAGGGCACGAAGATCAGCACCTCGGCCAGCATTACGAAGACCGTGGTCAGGATCAGGAAGCGACCAGAGAGCGAGTTCAGCATCATGGCCCCTGATATAGGCTATGGCAGGAATTTTTGCACGGTCCGAACGACCCATTTCACTTTGGGATTGTCGAACAGCCGGGGTGAGAAATAGGCCCCTGCCGCGCGCTTGTTGATCTCTCCCAATGTGGGATAGGGGGCTACCATCGCGGCGACCTGGCTCATCTTCATTTTGTTGGCGATCGCCAGTGCCCAGACGCCGATCAACTCGCCCGCTTGCGCCCCGGCGATAGAGGCACCGACGGGGCGACCTTTGACGACCATCACCTTGATCAACCCGGTGGTTTTGCCTTCGGCAATGGCACGGTCGTTTTCGTCGTAGGGGAAGCGGACAACTTCCAGCGCGTCGCCATGTTTCTCGCGCGCCTCGGCTTCGGTCAGGCCGATCTGGGCGAGTTCGGGATCAGTATAGGTGACCCATGGGATGTGGTCGGTCCGCTGCTTGCTGGGCAACCCGAACAGGGCCGAGCGGATGACGATACCTGCGTGATACCCTGCGACATGGGTGAATTGCAGCCCGCCTGCCGCGTCGCCAACGGCATAGACCTTGCGGTTGGAGACCGAGCGCAGCGAGGCATCGACCTTCACCGCCCGGTCGTGGTCGACGTTCGCTTTGCCGAGATCCAGCTTGTCGAGGTTCACTTTGCGGCCCACCGCCATCAACAGATGAGAGCCCTTGAAGACCGTGCCATCCTTGGCTTCGACGGTGATGTCGCCCTCGGTCCCGCTGACCTTGGCGGCCTGCTGCCCCTCGTGGATCTCCATCCCTTCGGCGCGCATCTTGTCCAGAATGATCGCGGCCAGTTCCGGGTCGTCCTTGCCCATGGCCTTCAGGCCCTCGATCACCGTCACCTTGCTGCCAAGGCGCAGATGCGCCTGCGCCATTTCGATGCCGATGGGGCCGCCGCCGATGATCAGCAGATGCTCAGGGCGCTCCTTCAGGTCGAATATGTTCTCATTGGTGTAATGCGGCGTGGCCTCGATCCCCGGAATCGGCGGCACGAAGGGGCCGGATCCGGTGGCGATGACGAAGCGGCGCGCCTCGATCACGTTTGATCCTGCCTGGACCTGGGTGGGTGAGATGAACGCCCCGTATTCGCGGATGACGTGGACGCCAAGCCCTTCAAACCGTTCCTGACTGTCGACCGGGGCGATGGTTTCGATCACGCGGTGGACATGGTCCTTGGCGGCGGCATAGCTGACTTCGGGCATCACGGGGGTCACGCCGAATGGCTTGCCGGTTTGCATGGCGTGGGCGTGTTTGCCCGCCGCAATCAGCGCTTTGGAGGGGACGCAGCCATAGTTCAGGCAATCGCCGCCCATCTTGTGCCCTTCGATCAGGACCACTTTGGCCCCCATCTGGACCGCACCGGCCGCAATCGACAGGCCGCCCGACCCTGCGCCAATGATGCAAATATCTGTCTTGATCGTCTTCGTCATCGTCACAGGCCTTTCTTGCCGCGCACGGCTTTCAGCAGGATCGGCAGGGCGGCAAGTGCCGACAGGCCCAGGATCGGGAACAGAATCTGAGGTTCGAAAATAATGCCAAGGTTCGGGGTTTCGCCGCGTGCAAAGACCTCACCCAGCCCGGCACCGACAGAGGTATAGACAACGCCGCCCGGAATAATGCCAAGGAACGTCGAAATCACGAAGCGGCGCAGCGAAACTTCGAGGAACGAAGGCACGAGATTTGCGATGAAGAACGGCACCGCGGGCACCAGACGGATCAGGAACAGCATCGACCACTGATTCTCGTCAATGCCGTCCTTAATCGACTTCACGATCCCGTCCGACCCTTCGAGTTTCGCGCCAAGGCGTTCCCCAAAGCCCCAGCGGGCGGCCTGAAAGATGCAGGTCGCGCCGATGGTGGCGGCGGCGACATTGAACAGCGCTCCGGGGAAGGTGGCGAACAGGAACCCTCCGGTAAGGGTGGCGATGGTTGCACCGGGAAGCGAGAAGGCGACGATCACGATATAGGCGGCCATGAAGGCCAGCACCGTCATCAGATAGTTATTGTCGCGGAACGCAATCAGCGCCTCTCGGTTATCTGCAAGTGTCTGGAAAGACAGGTAATCCCTCAGCGTGAAGGCGCCAACTATGGCGACAATCGCGATGGCAATCAGCGGCAGTCGCCGGGTCCAGCCGTTGGTGGATGTGGTTTCGGTCATATCGCTCATCGCCTTTGATCCCTGGTTCCGCATTCGTAAGCTTGCGGCGAACATGCGGTCAAACTTGCGCCACCGATAGGCTGATCACGCCGCGTTGATCGGCGGTGACCGCAAAGCGGTTTGTTGTGACAGGAACGCCGGAACCTGAAACATTGCGGCGCGATTTGTTGCAGGAATCGAGTTTGCGAAATACGTGGCCGATTCCGCGCCGGGCGCGTTGACAGCATCCGCGCCTACCACTAGAGAGCGGGCTTGGAATTAAGTCCGGCGCGCCGCTGACCAATCAGAGGCCCCGACGATAGTACGGAGACGATGCGATGAAGCGCACATTTCAGCCCTCGAACCTGGTCCGCTCGCGCCGCCACGGGTTCCGCGCCCGCATGGCGACCAAGGCTGGCCGCAAGATCCTGAACGCGCGCCGCGCCAAGGGCCGCAAGAAGCTGAGCGCGTAAAGCGCTCACCCCCCGGATATGACCGAGGCACCATCGGCCCCGCCCAGCGATCCCGCAGGCGGGGTTGTTCGCGTTGTGCAAGTGCTGAGCAAACGCGCCGATTTCCTGAAAGCTGCGCGTGCGCGGCGTGCGGGAACCGCCTCCTACACCTTGCAGGCGCGCAAACGACACCCCCAGGAAGCTGATCCCGCCCTGATCCGCGTCGGATTCACCTGTTCGAAGAAGGTCGGCAACGCCGTCGCCCGCAACCGCGCCAAGCGCCGCCTGCGCGAGGTTGCGCGACTTGTCCTGCCGATCGATGGATGCCCCGGCTGGGACTATGTTCTGATCGGGCGGCCCGACGTGACCGCTGCGCACCCCTTCGACGCGATGCAGGACGACATGCGCGCCGCACTGTCAAAGGTTCACCGATGAGTCCGCTTGCCCACGCCCTTAGTTGGTTGGTCAAAGCTTACCGGCTGACCCTGTCGCCCTGGCTGGGCAATTCCTGTCGGTTCGACCCGACCTGTTCGGTCTATGCGCTGGAGGCGCTAAAACGCCACGGCGGCCTCAAGGGCGGCTGGCTGGCGGCGCGACGGATCGGGCGCTGCCACCCCTGGGGCGGGTCCGGCGTGGATGATGTGCCGGATTAAGCAGCGGAGGGGGCCCGTTTGACCCAAACCATCCATCAAATCACGCCACAGAATCTGGACCTGCTCAGCACTGTTGCGGTTGACGTGTTCGACCGTCAGATCGACGCTGATCTTCTGCGCAACTTTGCCTCGGCCGCCAATGCGCTGATGTTTGTAGCAACGATTGATGCCACGGTCGTCGGACAGATCCGCGGACATATTATCCTGCACCCGGATCAGCCGAGCGAATTGTATATTGAGAACCTCGGCGTGAGCCCGGCCCACCAAAGGCGCGGAATTGCGCGTGCGCTGATCACCGCGCTGCTGGACCTGGCGCGCAGCCGTGGCATCAGCGATGTTTATGTGGCAACCGAACCGGACAACAAGATCGCGCAGGCGGTCTATGCTGCAATGGGTTGGCAGGCGTCCTCGGCCACTTTCTTCAGCGGAAAATGCTGAGGCTTTTCTATCGCAGTTGGCGCGCCTAAAAGGGCAGAATGCTCGACGATCCTGAAATCCACGCCCTGTTCCATGGCGCACCGAAGACGACCGAGTTCCGCAAGCTTCGCAAGCGGCTGGTACGTTACGTACGTGAGGCGATTGACGCCTATGGCATGGTCGACCCGAATGGCCCAAGGGCGCGTTGGCTGGTCTGCCTTTCGGGCGGCAAGGACAGTTACACGCTGCTTGCCGTTCTGCACGAGTTGCAATGGCGCGGATTACTGCCCGTCGATCTGCTGGCCTGCAATCTGGATCAGGGGCAGCCGGGGTTTCCGGCAACTGTTCTGCCTGAATTCCTGAAACGGATGGGCGTGCCGCACCGGATCGAGTATCAGGACACCTATTCCATCGTTATGGACAAGGTGCCCGAGGGTCGGACCTTTTGCGCGCTGTGTTCGCGGCTGAGGCGTGGCAACCTGTACCGTATCGCGCGCGAGGAAGGCTGCGACGCCGTGGTCCTGGGCCATCACCGCGACGATATTCTGGAAACTTTCTTCATGAATCTGTTCCATGGCGGCCGGCTGGCCACCATGCCGCCCAAACTGGTGAACGAGGAAGGCGACCTGTTCCTGTACCGCCCGCTGGCCCATGTGTCCGAGGCGGATTGCAGCGCCTTCGCAGCCGCGATGAATTATCCAATCATCCCCTGCGACCTCTGCGGCAGTCAGGACGGGCTGCAACGTCAGCAGGTCAAGGCGATCCTGGACCAGTGGGAGGCCCGCAGCCCGGGGCGTCGGCAGGTCATGTTCCGCGCGCTTACGAATGCGCGCCCTTCGCATTTGCTGGATGCCAAGCTGTTTGACTTTGCTGGTTTGGCGTTGGGCGCAAAACCGGGTGAATTTGACTAAAATTGCATTGATTTGGCGCGACAGCATTAACCTGTTCAAGGCAACACATCCCTAGCGTTCATCACAGCCCCGGCCATTCTGCTTAGGGCTGAAAGGATGGACCCCATGCGATCAAAACTGCGCCACACACGCAACGTTGTTCAGGCCGCAAGTCGGACTATTCTGGCTGGTCCGCAAGCTCTGGCATTCGTTCCCGCGCTGACATTGGCCGGATTCTGGCTGGGTGGTGAAGGACTGCTTGTTTTGCTGGCCCTGCTTCTACCGGCGAGTTTCGCCCTGGTGCGTCAGTCGCACGCCCCGATTAGCTGGGATGACATGCCGCGCGATGGTCTGACCGGCCTGCCGCTGCGCCAATCTGCGGTCGAACGGCTGGACAGGTTTCTGCAAAACGGAACGCAGTTGGAACTTTCGACGGCCTGTCTGGCGCTGCGCATGGATGGATTCGAAGACCTGGGCGGCAAACACGCGCAGGCCTTTCGCGACACTGTGTTGATGCGCGTGGCTGAACGTTTGAAGGCTGCGGTGCGCGGTAAGGATCTGCTGACACGGCTGGAAGGACCGAATTTCGCCGTCGTGCTGGACCCGATTCCCGGCGCGGATCTTGAGACATTGATACAACTTTCCGCCCGCATTCAGGGCGAAATCGCCAATCCGATCGTGGTTGAAGGTGTGCGCGTCTATGCCACCGTTTCGATCGGCTTTTGCCAGCTGCGCCATGCTCCGGATCAAACCGGTGAGGCGGTGATGACCGCCGCCGGGCATGCACTTGGCGATGCCGCAATCAGCCGCCCCGGCGCCATCCGCGCCTATACTCAAGAAATTCACCGCGCCACATTAGAACGCACCAGCCTGACGGCCGAGGTTGAGCGTGCGTTGGCCAACGGCGAAATCTGCGCCTGGTTTCAGCCGCAGGTGTCGACGGATACCGGCCAGCTGACCGGGTTTGAAGCGCTGGCCCGATGGAACCATCCGAATCGCGGCATCGTCCCGCCCGCGGACTTCCTGAGCGTTATCGAAGATGGCGGCCTAAGCGAACGCCTGGGCGAGGTGGTGCTGTACAACGCCTGCGCCGCGCTGCGCGAATGGGACAAGGCCGGGATCACCGTGCCCCGTTGTGGGGTAAATTTCTCTCCGTCAGAGCTGCGGAACCCGCGGCTGGTGGACAAAATCAAGTGGGAGCTTGACCGCTTTGACCTGGAACCGACGCGCCTTGGGATCGAAATTCTTGAAACCGTGATGTCGCAGGAATCGATTGACGCCATTTCCCGCAACATATGGGCGCTTCAGGAACTTGGCTGCTTGATCGAATTGGATGATTTCGGCACCGGCAGCGCATCGATCGCCAATATTCGTCGTTTTGCCGTAGGCCGCATCAAGATTGACAGGTCGTTTATCACCCATCTGGACACGGATCGCGAACAACAGAACATGGTGGCCGCAATCCTGACAATGGCAGAGCGGCTGGATCTTGAAACGCTGGGGGAAGGTGTGGAGACCGCTGGCGAGCATGCGATGCTGGCACAACTCGGCTGCGGCCACGTTCAGGGCTTTTCGATTGGACGCCCGATGCCAATCGCGGACACATTCGCCTGGTACGAGCGTCACAAATCCAAAGTGGCGCAGGCACCGCAACTGGCAAAGCCCACCACCAAGCCACGTTCTGCAAACCGCGCCGACAGTGCCGCATCCGCGAAGTCCAATCTGCCACAGGGGCGTCCCGGTAAAACGGCTTGACCTTTAGGCCCCTGACGGGTTGAACCTGCCTGATCCGAGAAAGCGACAGGTGGCGGCCCGATGGACGACCAGAACAAGAATCTGATACTGGCAACGGCGCTAAGCTTTGCCGTCATCGTGCTATGGTTTGTCCTGTTCCCGCCGCCCGAGCCTGAGGCGGTGCCACAGGACGCTGAAACAGCACAATCCACGGCCACGACCCCCAACGCAGCCCCCGCAACGCCCGGCGCAACCGCCGGTGCCGATGCTGCCGTCACTGTTGCAGCCGAAGCTGAAGGCACCCGCCTTCCGATCGCCACCGAACGCCTGGCCGGGTCAATCCTGACCACCGGCGGGCGGATCGACGACCTGACCCTCAGCGGTTACCGCGAAGAACTGGAACTGGATGCGGAAACCGTTCGCCTGTTCTCGCCCATCGGACAACCCAACGCCTATTATGCGTTGCACGGTTGGTCACCTGCAGGCGACCTTCCGTTTGACGCGGTCCCAAGCGCTGACACGCAGTGGAGCGTGATCGAGGGCGCCTCGCTGGGTGTGGGAACGCCTGTGACACTGGGCTGGGACAATGGTCAGGGCCAGCGCTATACCAAGCAGATCGCCGTTGATGAGAACTATATGTTCACCATCACACAGACGGTCGAAAACACCGGGGCCGCCCCGGTGCGCATGGCCCCATATGGGGTTCTGGCCCGCCACGGCGAACCGCAGAACCTGTCAGGCTTCTTCATCATCCATGAAGGCCTCGTCCAGATGTCGGATGGAGAGCTGAACGAGACCAATTACGACAAGATGCCCGATTTCGATTTTGTCGAACGCGAAGGCGCGCGGGCCGAGGTGACGCAGGTCGCCGAAAACGGCTGGATCGGGTTCACCGATCACTACTGGATGTCGACGCTGATCCCGTCGCCCGGCACGCCGTTCAAATCGGTCGCAAAATACGACGCACGCTCGGACGTCTATCAGACGGAAACCGTTGCCCCGACCCTGACCGTAGCGCCGGGCGAAACGGCCCAGGTCGTAACGCAACTGTTTGCAGGCGCAAAGGAGTGGGAGACGATTCGGAACTACGAAAAAAGCGGTATCGACGGGTTCCTCGACAGCATCGACTGGGGCTGGTTCTTCTTCCTGACCAAACCGATCTTCGCCATGCTGCACTGGATCAACGCCTTTATCGGCAACATGGGCTGGTCAATCATCGTTCTGACCCTGGTGATCAAGGCGGTGCTGCTGCCGCTGGCCTATAAATCCTATGTCTCGATGGCAAAGATGAAAGAGCTTCAGCCCGAGATGGAAAAGCTGAAGGAAAGCGCCGGCGACGACCGCCAGAAAATGCAAAAGGGCATGATGGAGCTGTACAAGAAGAACAAGGTGAACCCGGCATCCGGCTGCCTGCCGATCCTGATGCAGATCCCGATCTTCTTTTCGCTCTACAAGGTGATCTTCGTGACGCTCGAATTGCGCCATGCGCCGTGGCTGGGCTGGATCAACGACCTCAGCGCGCCTGACCCCAGCTCGATCCTGAACCTGTTTGGCCTGCTGCCCTGGGGCACGCCCGAGGTCGGTTCGATCTTCTTCATATTCTCGCTTGGCGTCTTGCCGATCTTGTTGGGCATTTCGATGTGGCTGCAGCAGAAACTGAATCCGTCGCCCTCGGACCCGACGCAGAAGATGATCTTTGCCTGGATGCCTTGGGTGTTCATGTTCATGCTTGGCTCCTTCGCCAGCGGGCTGGTTATCTATTGGATTGCCAACAACACGATCACCTTCATTCAGCAATATGCCATCATGCGCAGCCAGGGTTATAAGCCTGACCTTTGGGGCAATATCGCCGGCGGCTTCAAGCGCAAAGCCAAGGAAGACAGCTGATGGCGACTGTCGCCCATATCTGGCGGCACCCGATCAAGTCGCACGGACACGAATCGATCGTAGCCGTGACGCTAAGCCCCGGGCAAACGATGCCCTGGGATCGCCACTGGGCGGTGGCGCATGAAGCGGCCAAAACCACCGGCGGGGAATGGGCGCATTGCGTGAATTTCTCGCGCGGGGCCAAGGCACCCGGACTGATGGCCATTTCGGCATCCCTGGATGAGGCGACCGCCCGCGTTACACTGACCCACCCGGATCGCGACCCACTGGAGTTTGCACCCGACGACAACACACCGGAATTCTTCGATTGGGTACGTCCGTTGATGCCGGGTGACCGCGCAGCCTCGGCCAGAATTGTCAAAGGCCCGCGCGGCATGACGGACAGCAAACTCGCCTCACTCAGCATATTGAACCTGGCCACGCATCGCGCTGTCGAAACGCAACTGGGCAGATCGTTGGAAAAACGCCGGTGGCGTGGCAACATCTGGCTGGACGGACCGGACGCCTGGGAAGAATTCGACTGGATCGGTCGGAAGATCCGCATCGGAACAGCCGAGCTTGACGTGCGCGAACGCATCAAGCGATGCGTTGCCACGACGGCCAACCCCAATACCGGAAAACGCGATGCGGACACGCTGGGCGCGTTGCAATCGGGCTGGGGCCATCAGGATCTGGGGATCCACGCTGTCGTCACGAAAGGTGGCGACCTGCGGCTTGGTGATACGGTCGAGGTACTGTGACCACCCTGCCCTTCCCGATCGCCGCACCGTCCGAGGATGCGCTGGCCGCCGGGGATCGCCTGTTCCGCCAACCTACCGATTTCGTCAAGGGCGTGGTGGCCATGGACGGCCTGCCGCCCGATGACCGGATCGAGGTTTGTTTTGCCGGACGCTCGAACGTTGGGAAATCCACCCTGATCAATGCGCTGACCGGTCGGCGCGCGCTGGCGCGCACCTCGAACACGCCCGGGCGCACGCAGGAGATCAACTTTTTCACCGCCGCCGACAGTCACTATCTGGTCGATCTGCCCGGATACGGTTTTGCCAAAGCGCCTCTGAAAGAGGTTGAGCGCTGGCAGCGCTTGCTGAAAAAATACCTGTCCGGGCGTGCCAGCCTGCGCCGTGCTTTCGTGCTGATCGACGCGCGCCACGGCGTGAAAGCGGTGGACGCCGATATCTTGAAACTGCTCGATACATCGGCCGTGGCGTTCCAGACGGTGCTGACCAAGGTCGACAAACTGAAAAAGGGCGAATTGGACAAGGTGCTGGCACAGGTGCGCGCCGCGCTGCAAAAGCACCCCGCAGCCTTCCCCGAGATCATCGTCACATCCTCGGATCAGGGCACCGGCATCGACAGCTTGCGCGCGATCATTGCCACGCTCGACTGACTTGCCATCTCAACCTGTTGAAAATGCGCCCGCGGAGGGCCAGATTTTCGAGCGATATTTCCCCACCCGCTTCGTGCTTGAGCGCCCGGCCCCTTGCGCGTACCAAGGCAGATGACATGAAACCGCAGGACGCCATGAAACGCGACTGGATCGCCACCGCCAGCACCCTTTCCCAGGCGCTGCCCTATTTGCAGCGCTATGACGGGGCGACTGTGGTCATCAAGCTGGGCGGCCATGCGATGGGCGACGCGGCGGCGATGGAGGCGTTCGCGCGTGACGTGGTCCTGATGAGCCAGGTTGGCGTGAAGCCGGTCATCGTCCACGGCGGCGGGCCGATGATCAACCAGATGCTGGGCAAGCTGGGCGTCGAAAGCCAGTTCGTCAATGGTAAGCGGGTCAGCGACGAAGCCACCGTCGAAGTCGTCGAAATGGTGCTGTCGGGTCGCGTCAACAAGGGGATCGTGCAGGCCATCAACAACCAGGGTGGACGCGCGATCGGCCTGTCCGGCAAGGACGCGAATCTGATGGTCTGTGATCCTGCGGACGCGGCACTTGGATTTGTCGGCGAACCGGCCGAGGTTGACGCCAGCGTTCTGCGCCAGATTGCCGAACAGGGCATGATCCCGGTCATCGCGCCGCTGGGCGCCGGGCGAAATGGCGAGACGTTCAACGTTAACGGCGACACGGCGGCTGGCGCGATTGCGGCGGCGCTGAAGGCGGATCGCCTGCTGTTGCTGACAGATGTGTCGGGCGTGAAAAACGCCGATGGCGAGGTTGTGACCGAAATGACGCCTGATCAAATCTGCGCAATGACGGCGGATGGCACAATTGCGGGCGGCATGATCCCGAAAACCGAAACCGCGCTGGCCGCCATTGACGGCGGTGTGCGCGCGGTGGTGATCCTCGACGGGCGGGCACCGAACGCCTGCCTGCTGGAATTGTTCACCGATCACGGTGCCGGATCGCTGATCCGCGCCGACTGAGGGCGCGAACAGGCTTGCGTCAGGCGTTTGGCCCGCGCAGGCTGCGAGGATGGACGACACCGATACCCTGCGACTGGGCGCCTTTGCAGCAATCTTTGCGATATTCGCCACGCTGGAAGCGTTGGCACCGCGCCGCCCGCGCAACCAGCCGCGTCCGAAACGGTGGACAACAAACCTGGCAATCCTGGCGATTGATGCGGTGACCCTGCGCGCGATGGCGATCGTCGTGCCATTGCTTGCCGTCGGGGCGGCGATGGATGCGACGGCGCGCGGCGTCGGGCTGTTCAATACCCTCGGATGGCCCGGATGGGTCGAGTTTGTCTTGGCCGTGCTGCTGCTGGATCTGGCCATCTGGGCGCAGCATCTGGTGACCCACAAGGTGCCGGTCCTGTGGCGATTGCACCGGGTGCATCACGCAGATCGCGATATGGACGTGACCACCGCGATCCGGTTTCACCCGGTCGAGATTGCGCTGTCGATGGGCCTGAAGATCGCGCTGGTCTACGCCCTTGGTCCCGCCGCCTGGGCGGTTGTGGTGTTCGAGGTGTTGTTGAATGGCACCGCGATCTTCACCCACGCCAATCTGGCGTTGCCCAAACCCGTCGACCGGGTCCTGCGGACTGTGCTGGTGACGCCCGATATGCACCGGGTGCATCATTCCGACAAACGCGTCGAACATGACAGCAACTATGGTTTTGCACTGTCGCTTTGGGATCGTCTGTTCCGCACCTATCGCGCGCAGCCGATGGATGGGCATGACGCAATGACTATCGGGCTGAAGTGGCAGGATGATCAACCGGCACGCCTGGGCTGGTCATTGTGGTTGCCGTTTCGCAGATGAGCGTTTTGCAGATCATATCGCAAGCCGCGAAGGCGCAGAACCTCGCCATCTTCGGCCATTGCGATGTTGCGCCCGGTGACGGGCTGGACGATGCGCGTGCGCTGGTCCTGCTTGGCCCCGCCGAACCGGGGTTCTGGGCGCATGTGACCAACACGCCAGAGTTTTTGGACGGCGCGCCCGACCCGCTGGACCGTTGGTCAGCGCGGGTCATCGGGGCGATTGCGTCCGGGGTAAGTGGTCGCGCGATCATGCCCTCTGGCGGGCCACCCTGGTATCCGTTCATTCAATGGGCCAGGCGCAGCGGGCGGGCCTGGCCCTCGCCCGTGACGTTGTTGGTTCATGACCATGCGGGCCTGATGGTCAGCTATCGCGGCGCGATTGCCCTGCCCGAAACACTGGCGAACGAACCAGAAGCTGCGCCGCCCTGTCAGACTTGCACCGGCCAGCCCTGCCGAACCGCTTGCCCGGTTAATGCGTTGTCGGCTGAGGGCTATGATATTGCGGCCTGTCATGCTTATCTCGACACCGAAGTGGGTCAGGATTGCATGACGCGCGGTTGCGCGGCGCGCCGGGCCTGTCCGGTCAGCCAGAGGTATGGCCGCCAAGAAACGCAATCTGCCTGGCATATGAGGATATTTCACCGATGACACGCACCCTGATCCTGACCCGGCACGCGAAATCCTCGTGGGACAACCCCGGGCTGGATGACCATGACCGGCCGCTGAACGCACGCGGGCAACGGGCAGCAGCAGCGATAGGCAACTGGCTGAACAGTCGCGGCTATGTTCCGGATGCTGTGGTGTCTTCGACCGCGCAGCGCACGCGCCAGACGTGGGACGGGATCGCACCCGCGTTTGCCACTCCGCCACAGCCCGACTGGCAGGCGGCGCTGTATCACGCCGATGCGGACAGGATGCTGGATGTTCTGCGCCGGGCCGAGGGCAACACCGTTCTAATGATCGGGCATAACCCCGGCATCGCCGATTTCGCGCAGAACCTGCTGGCCGACCCGCCAAGCATGCCCGGTTTCATGCGCTATCCGTCAGGCGCGACTACCGTGATCCGGTTTCAGAACGATGCCTGGGCCGGCACTGGGTTTGGGGCCGGGCAATTCATTGATTTCGTGAAACCGCGCGATCTGGAATAAGGTGCAGGCGCGCAAACGCCCGGCGCAGATCACCTGCACCGGGCGGTTGAGTGTTTGCAGTTCTCAGTGACCCAGAATCTGGCTCAGGAATAGCTGTGTGCGCTCGGATTTCGGGTTGTTGAAGAACTCTTCCGGTTCGTTCTGCTCAACAATCTGGCCCGCGTCCATGAAGATCACCCGGTTCGCCACCTGACGGGCAAAGCCCATTTCGTGGGTGACGCAGATCATTGTCATGCCTTCGGCGGCCAGCTCGATCATCGTGTCGAGCACTTCCTTGATCATCTCGGGGTCCAGGGCCGAGGTTGGTTCGTCAAACAGCATGATCCGGGGCTTCATGCACAAGGACCGCGCGATGGCGACGCGCTGCTGCTGACCACCCGAAAGCTGGCCGGGATACTTGCCCGCCTGTTCGGGGATTTTCACCTTCTCAAGGAAATGCATCGCCGTCTCTTCGGCCTCCTTTTTGGGCGTTTTACGCACCCAGATTGGCGCCAGCGTGCAGTTTTCCAGGATCGTCAGATGCGGGAACAGGTTGAAATGCTGAAAGCACATCCCAACCTCGGACCGGACCTTGTCGATGTTCTTGAGGTCGCTGGTCAGTTCCGTTCCGTCAACGATGATCTGCCCCTGCTGGTGTTCCTCCAGCCGGTTGATGCAGCGGATCAGCGTCGATTTGCCGGACCCGGACGGGCCGCAAACGACGATCCGTTCGCCCCGGTTCACCGTCAGATCAATGTCGCGCAGCACATGAAAGGTGCCGTACCACTTGTTCATATTGGTGATCTGAATCGCGACCTCGTCGCTGACCTGCATTTTTGAGCGGTCGATGGTCTCAGCACTTGCTGTGTCGGCCATTGTTGCGACCTCCTTATCAGTTGGTGGTCTTGAGCTTGCGCTCAAGATACATGGAATAGCGCGACATCGAGAAGCAGAAGATAAAGAATATCACTGCGATGAAGCCGTAAAGCTCCCAGACGATGCCGTTCCAGTTGGTGTCAGACCGGATGCCCTGGGACAGGCCCAGCGGATCCAGAAGGCCGATGATCGACACCAGCGTGGTATCCTTGAACACGCCGATGAAGGTTGAAACGATACCGGGGATCGAGATTTTCAGCGCCTGGGGCATGATGATCAGGCGCTGCGCCTGCCAGTAATCCAGGCCAAGGCTGTCGGCGCCTTCGTATTGGCCCCGTGGCAGTGCGGCAAGGCCACCGCGGATCACCTCGGCCATATAGGCGGCGGCGAACAGGGTGACCATGATCAGAACCCGCAGGATGATATCAAAGCTGGTGCCCGGCGGCAGGAAGATATTCAACAGGGTCGAGGCCACGAACAGCAAGGTGATCAGCGGCACGCCCCGGATAAACTCGATAAAGCCGACGCAGATCGCCTTGACGATCAGCAGGTCCGACTGCCGCCCAAGCGCCAGCAGAATGCCCAGAGGCAATGACAGACCGATGGCCACCACGCCGATGGTAATCGACAGCATGAAGCCGCCGAAGTCCCGGCTGGCGACCGGTTCGATGCCGATGGGGATGATCCCGGCCAGACCACTTGCGACCGAACCGCTGAGCAGAAACCACCACAGCACCGCCAGCACGACGGCTGTCACCAATGCTCCCAGCGACCCCATAACTGGCGCCAGAAAGCGGTTCGCGAAGAACATGATGACGAAGCCAAGCCCAATGCAGATCGGCACCCAGACCGACCCGCCCCACAAAAGCCAGGGCATCAGGAATGGAATGGCTGCGGTGACATACAGCAGCTTGCGCGGTGCGCCGCTGAACAGGACGGGCGCAAGCGCAACGCCGGTCAGCACGAAGGTCAGGATCGGACGCCAGTAAAGCTCGGACGGGTAGAAGCCGAACAGCAATTGCAGCCAGCGTTCACGGATCACCCCCCAGCAGGCCCCGGCAAAGTGGCCGGTCTTGCCCTGCTCGGCCAGAATTTCGCGACACTGGGTCAACGATCCGGCATTCCAGGTGGGCGAGATGATCCAGGGCAGGATCGCTGCAAACAACCAGTAGATCAGGTACAGCGACACCAGCGTCAGCAAGCTGTTGAACCAACCGTTGAACAGGTTGGTTCGCGCCCAGCCTACAGGACCCGCCGCGGTTATCGGCGGCTCCCGCTCATCCAGCATCGTCTCACGTACGAACTGGACCGTATCGGATTCTGTGATGCTCATCCTACCGCTCCACCAGTTTGACGCTGTTGTTGTACCAGTTCATCACCGCAGAAATGCTGAGAGAGATGGTCAGGTAGACCAGCATCAGAAGCAGCAGCGTCTCAAGCTCGCGCCCCGTCTGGTTCAGCGTGATGCCCCCCAGCGTGCCGGTGATGTCCATATAACCCACCGCGATTGCCAGGGACGAGTTCTTGGTCAGGTTCAGATAGTTTGAGATCAGCGGCGGAATAATGACCCTGAGTGCCTGCGGCAGGATCACCAGGTTCATCGTGCGGTTCGGGCGCAACCCCAGGGCGAAGGCCGCTTCGGACTGGCCTTTGGAAATTGCCAGGATACCGGCGCGCACAATCTCGGCGATGAAAGCCGCCGTATAGAGGCTGAGCGCCAGCCACAGCGCGATCAGCGAGTTGCGCATATGCGTGCCACCCGCGAAGTTGAAGCCCTTCAATTCTGGGTAACCGAGGTGGAAGCCCAGCGCGACCAAAAGCGCGATGACCGGTCCGAACATCAGGGCGATGCGCATGTGCCAGGTCGTCGGGCGAACGCCGGTCGCCTCCTGGGTTGCATCGGCTTTTGCCTTGACGCGACCGGCTGCCCAGAAGGCCGCGACCAGCACGGCGATGATTGCCAGCAGATCCCAGGAAACCTCGAACGCTCCGAAAACCGAGAAATCGCCAAAGCCCCGGCTGAACAATGGTTCGGGCACATAGACGCCGCGGTTGGTGATGGCCACGGTTCCAAACAAGTCCATCGTCGCTTCTGGGTTTTCACCCCGGAAGGCGCGCGGCGCAGGCAACGATTCGATCAGGATCGCCATGATGAAGACGATCCACAGCAGCACCGGCACGTTGCGGAACATTTCAACATAGACAGTCATGATCCGCGCGATCAGCCAGTTGGATGACAGGCGCAATACACCGATTATCACCCCAAGGACTGTGGCCGTGATACAGCCCAGCACCGCGACGACCAGCGTGTTCAGCAGCCCGACGAAGGCCGCGCGCAAATGCGTGCTTTGCGAGGTATACTCGATCAGGCGCTGGTTGATGTCATAGCCCGCCGGTTCGTTCAGGAAGCCAAAGTCCGGCTCTTTCCCAAGATTGGCCAGGTTTTGCATGGTATTGCTGATCAGGAACGCGGCCAGCAACATGAAGCCGATCAGGGCGATTACCTGGATCGTCATCGAGCGGTAGCGCGTGTCGTAAATCAGCATCGACAGCCGGAAGGCCGTTTTCGGCGGATCGGTCACCGTTGTCATTTTACAAATACCCCCGTTGGGTCCGGCGCGTCTTGATCCCGCGTGTTTGTCACACGATGCGGCGCCGGAAATTTGTCTGGTCTGGCAGATGTGAAAAGGGCGCGGGAGTTAACCGCGCCCTTTCCTGACTGTCTTTTAGCGGAACGGCGGTGCGTAGAGCAGACCACCATCGGTCCACTGCGCGTTCAGACCGCGCGCCAGACCGATTGGTGTGTTCTCTCCGATGTTCTTTTCGAACACCTCGCCATAGTTGCCGGCAACGCCAATGGCGCGCTGTGCCCACTCGGCATCCAGCCCCAGCATTTCGCCCAAGGTGCCTTCGGTGCCCAGAAGACGGTTGATTTCCGGATTGTCACCGGCAGCCGCAGCCAGATCGCCCATATTGGCCGAGGTCACGCCATATTCTTCGGCCGCGATCAGCGCGTTCAGCGTCCAGCGAACCACGTCACCCCATTCGCTGTCACCGTGACGGACCAGCGGGCCCAGCGGCTCTTTCGAGATGATTTCGGGCAGGATCACCCAATCGCTGGCGTTCTCGAACGTTGCGCGGCTTGCTGCCAGGCCGGATGCGTCGGTGGTGTAGACATCACAGGAACCGGCACCAAGCTGCTGCAGCGCTTCGGCGTTGGTCTCAATCGGAACCGGCTCATAGCTGATGTTGTTGACGCGGAAGTAATCCGCCAGGTTCAGTTCCGTCGTCGTACCGGTCTGAATGCAGATGGTTGCGCCATCCAGATCCTTGGCCGAGGTCACGCCCAGCTCTTTCGGTGCCAGAAAGCCCTGACCGTCGTAATAGTTCACACCGACGAATTCGAACTTCAGGTCGACATCGCGGCTGAAGGTCCAGGTGGTGTTGCGCGCCAGCATGTCGATCTCGCCCGAGGCAAGCGCCGTAAAGCGGGTCTTGCCGGTGGTCGGAACAAATTCGATCGCTGTGGCGTCATTCAGAACGGCGGCCGCAACCGCACGGCACATGGCCACGTCAAACCCCTGCCATTCACCGTTGGCATCGGGCATCGCGAAACCAGCCACGCCGGTGGACACGCCGCAATTCAGCTTTCCGCGTTCCTTGACATCATCAAGCGTGCCAGCGGCGGCACCTCCGGCAGCCAGACCGGCAACGGTCAAAGCGCCCAGAAAAGTTGATTTTTTCATGTTTACCTCTTCCTGTTGGACCACCGCTGCGGGTGGTGTTTTTTAGGCCCATAAAGGACCAGAATGGTTAATCTAACAGGATTTGATCCCTGCGTGGCGCGCAACATGCAGGACGAGGTTGGATTAGGTCAAGGCTCCCACGCGCAGAATTGGGCCCAATCGGCCCTAATTTTTCGCCGAGCGCAGGAAAATTCTAATAACGTCGCGTAAGGTGAAAGAATGCAATCGCTTGCAAAAAACTTGTTCGGCGAATCGCTGCCTCGGCGTCGGCCAAGTCATCGCGTCCCCACTGTTCAATCTGCCAGTCTTCATCGATTCGCCCGGCCTGCCAAAGCGCCTCGGACGGCTGAATACCGTGCAGGGTTGCCAACCCGATGATCAGTGAACCGGTCAGACTGACAAGGTCATGCAGGGCGGTCAGTTCAAAGGGATCATAGGTCGCCACCGCATCGGCAAGCCGGCGCAGGGCTTCGGGTGGATGGTCAAGCGGCATGATGCCCGCGCCGACACCCAGGCGCGCCCCGTAGGTCTGCGCGGCCCAATCCAGCAGCGGGTCCCAGGCCGTGGCCTGTCGCGCCACAAGCTCTGCCGGGCCTTCGGCGCGATGGCTCAGCAAGTCGGTTTCCCCATAGGCCGCGATCATGGCCGCGACTTCGGCACGTTGCGGCGCGACCTTGTCGATGGCGGCATTGGCGGCGCGGGTCACGGGCATTGTCAGGGGGTTGATCAGACCGTCCTGCGCCGCCCACTCGGCCGCAATGGCCTCGGCCATGGGGCGGGTCGGCAGTGTCAGGGCCGCCTTTGCGGGGGTGCGCACGCAACGCGTGTCGAGGTGGACGGTCCAGCCATCGCCGACTTCGGCCACAGAGGTGTCCTTCCAGAAACGTTTGGCGGCCCAGTCGCTCATCTAGCAGCCTCGACCAAAAGACCTTGCAGAAGATCGCCGAAATCATCCGCGATCCGATCCGCCCCGCAGTCGCGCAGACTGGATACTGGGTGGTATCCCCAGCTGACCCCGATCGTCGCCACCCCGGCGGCGCGGCCCATCTGGATGTCGAAGGTGGTGTCGCCGATCATCACGGTGTCTTCGGGGCCGACCCCGGCATCCTCCATCGCCGTCAGAATCATCGAGGGGTGGGGTTTGGACGGATGTGCGTCAGCGCATTGCAGCGTGACGAAATGCGCCTCCAGCCCGTGATGCGCGACCATGTGATCCAATCCGCGCCGGGATTTTCCCGTGGCCGTGCCCAGCAGATGACCGGCCCCATGCAGCCGGTCCAGCGCGTCGCGCGCCCCGGGGTACAGCGGTGCCGGGTCCGCAGCACTGGCCCGCGCACTGGCGAACGAGGCTTTGTAGGCGTCGCTTAACGCATCGGCATTCGCATCAGGCGCCAACCGGGCCATGGCCTGCGGCAATGACAGACCGATGATGGACAAGACCGCTGCACGGTCCGGCGCTGCCAGCCCCTGATCCGCGAAGGCCGCCGCCATGGCCGCTTGAATATGCGCCTGACTGTCGATCAGGGTGCCATCGACATCAAACAGGATCAGGCGGGCCATTCCGCGTCCTCATCAAACGGGTCGGGGGGGACGTCGGCGGCGCGCCAGTCCATAACCTCCCATGTGCGGGCCATGTGGTCGGGCAAGGGGGCCGTCAGGGTCAACGCCGCACCGGTGAAGGGATGCTTGAAGGTCAGGCTGCGGGCATGCAGGTGCAGTTTCTTGCTGAGCGCGCCACCCAGCCCCGCACCCCAGCCATCGCCCAGATTTTCCTGCCCGCTGCCGCCATACTTGCCGTCGCCCGCAATCGGGTGCCCGATCTCGGCCATATGGGCGCGCAGCTGGTGCGTGCGCCCGGTGATCGGCGACAGCGCCACCCAGGCGGCGCGCTGGCCCAGGTTGGCCAGTACCGCGAAATCGGTGGTTGCGCGCTTGGCATCGGGGGTCGAGGCGACCTCATCCGGGTGGACGCACAGCATCCGTTCACCTTTCGCGCCGGGCGCTTTCACCAACCCGTATTTGATCGTGCCCATCCGCGGATGCGGCACGCCCGCAACGGCGGCCCAATAGATCTTGCGGGTGTTGCGATGGCGGAACGCCTCGGCCAGTGATTTGGCAGCGGCGCGGCTGCGCGCCAGCAGCAACACGCCCGAGGTATCCTTGTCCAGTCGATGCACCAGCTTGGGCCCATCCTCCTGCCCGAAACACAGCACCTCGGCCATGCCGTCGATATGGCGGGTCTGGCCGCTGCCGCCTTGCGTCGCCAGCCCGGCGGGTTTGTTGAGTGCGATCAGGTGGTCGTCGCGGTACAGGACGCAATCGCGGATCATCGCAGCATCCGCATCAGACACCGTAAATGTCCGGCGCGGCTTGGGTGCGGCGGTGTCCGGCAGCGGCGGTATGCGGACCACCTGCCCGACTGCCACACGGGTCGCGGCCTTCACCCGGCCACCATCCACGCGAATTTCGCCCTTGCGGCACAGCTTTTCGATCCGCCCCTGCCCGACCTGCGGGAAATGGCGGCGGAACCAGCGGTCAAGGCGCTGGTCGCCTTCATCCTTGCCGATGGTCAGGGTCTGGACACCGCTCATACCGCGCCCCTTGCGATCCAGAGGCCGAAGAACAGCGCAGCGATAGACACGACGACCGAGGCCGCGACATAGCCTGCCGCCGCGCCGATCTGCCCGCGTTCAAACAACGTCACCGCGTCCAGCGAAAAGGCCGAGAATGTGGTGAAGCCGCCCAGCAGGCCGATGGTCAGGAACGGCGCGAACCGCATGCCGCCCTTTTGCGCCAGCGTCACGATCAGCACCCCCATCAGGAAAGAGCCGACAACGTTCACAATCAGCGTCCCCCAGGGAAATCCATGGCCGAACAGCCGCACGGCGCCGACCCCGGTCAGATACCGCGCCGACGCACCCAATGCGCCACCGGCGGCCACTTGTAGAAGCGTTGCAAACATGGGCTGCATGTCCCCCGCCGCGCCCCGGCTGTCAACCGCGAGTCTTTTTCGCCCGTTGTGCGACAAACCAGTCGAGGCGCTTTTTCAACTCACGCTCGAACCCGCGTTCGACGGGCTGGTAATAGACACCGCGCTTCATGCCATCGGGGAAATAATTCTGCCCGGAAAACGCGCCCTCGGCATCATGGTCATAGGCGTAACCCTCTCCGTAGCCCTGTTCCTTCATCAGCCCGGTGGGCGCGTTCAGGATGTGCTTGGGCGGCGGTTCGGATCCGGTACTGGCCGCCGCGCGGCGCGCATTCTTGTAGGCCGCATAACCCGCGTTCGATTTCGGGGCGAGGGCGAGGTAGATCACCGCCTGCGCCAGAGCCAACTCTCCCTCGGGCGACCCGAGGCGTTCATAGGTCTGCCAGCCATCCAAACAGACCTGTTGCGCATGGCTGTCGGCCAAACCGATATCCTCGACCGCCATGCGGGTGATGCGCCGCGCCAGATAGCGCGGGTCTTCGCCGCCCTCCAGCATCCGGGCGAACCAGTAAAGCGCGGCATCGGGGTCGGACCCGCGCACCGATTTATGAAGGGCGCTGATCAGGTTGTAATGCGCATCACCCGACTTGTCGTATTGCGCGGCACGTTTTTGCAGCCGCTTCGTCAATGCGGCGACGTCCAGCTTGCCGGTTGCCTTCCAGGCGATCACCTGCTCGACCAGGTTCAGCAACGCCCGCCCATCGCCATCGGCCATTTCAAACAGCGCCTCGCGCGCAGGACCGTCCAGCGACAGGGGCGCGCCCAGGTCCTTTTCGGCCCGCTGCGCCAGCAATTCCATATGTGCCAGCGTCAGCCGTTCCAGAACCAGCACCGTGGCGCGGCTCATCAAGGCGGCGTTCAACTCGAAGCTGGGGTTTTCCGTCGTGGCGCCGACCAGAAGGATGGTGCCGTCTTCCATATGCGGCAGGAAACCGTCCTGCTGCGCCTTGTTGAAACGGTGTATTTCGTCAACGAACAGCAGCGTGCCCTGCCCGTTGGTGCGCCGCATGCGGGCCGCCTCGAACACTTTTCGCAGCTCGGGCACGCCGGTGAAAATCGCACTGATCTGCACAAAGGCCAGATCCGTCTCATCCGCAAGCAATCGCGCGATGGTGGTTTTGCCGACACCCGGCGGGCCCCAGAAGATCAGCGACGACAGGCTGCCTGATGCCAGCATGGATCCCAAAGGCGCGTCATCAGCAAGGATATGATCCTGACCGATGACGTCGCTTAGTTTCTGAGGTCTGAGCCTGTCAGCCAACGGACGTGGAGCACCATTGGGGGAGTCGCCTGCGATGTCGAACAAATCGGCCATGCAAAAGACATAGGTGCGGGCCACGCCCGTTGGAAGCAAGAAAGAGGGACCCCGGGCGCGGGGAACTGCCCCGGGGCCCCCTTCGGCTGGGTTAGTGAAGCTTGGTTGCCAGGTTGATATTCACACACACGCTGCGCGAGCCTTCGATATCCATCACCGGGCCACAGGGGCGGCAATCGATACCGGTGCGCCGCGCCAGACGTGGCGAGTGTTCCGGGATCATACCAAGCACAGTTGACGCGCCAAGTTCACGCGCCGACGAGACCATCTCGCCGATCAGCGCCATCTGTACGCGCAGTCGCAGCTTGCTCGGGACGTCTTGGGTGACGAACACTCGGCTGCTTTCCCAGACGTGGGATGCCACTGGGGCAGTGTCCCACATCAGGTCCTTGGGGATCGTATCCAGCAATCCGCGCTGAGCGTCGCGGATCATATACGTATAGATACCGACCCGATTGGTTGTCGGGGTCAGACGGACACCGGCCAGAACACGACCAAATTCGTGCACGGCGATCCAGCGGCTGGCCGGGGTGTCATACTGATCGAATTCCATACCGTCGGCTTCTGGGAGATCCCAGTTCTTCCGACCGATAAAAGTATTATGGCGTGCCCGAAGCATGTTCGGAAACAATTCGCCATGTTTGTGCATATTGTTGAATGATAGAGTTGTGGTTTGCATATTAGCCCCCGCTAGTTTGCATGGTTACAAAAAAGTCGGAGGGGGATGGTGCAAGCTACTGTTTTACAAGAGGCGGAACTCCCGCGCTTTCCGCAACGCTTCGGCAGTGGTGCGCGCTCCCAAACGCGACCGTGCCGAACTGAGCCTTGCTTTCAACGCACTTTCGGAAATTCCTAGCTTTGCCGCGGCCGCTGTGTGCCGGTCCCCCTCGGCGAGCAGACGCAAAGCTTCGACCTGAGCGCCCGTCAATTCCGACGGAGGCTCGGCGGCGACATGTAAACGTGTCACCAGGTCCGCTGCCTTGGCTATCTCCTCGTCACTGAACTCTCGGTCATCGCGCGCAATGCCGACGATGGTACGTGATGTGATCGGCCCGAAGGAGAACACTGCACCATACGTAAGCCCGTAGTCACGGGCCTGTCCAATGATGTTGAAAGGGTCAGGAAGCTTGATCGCGCTCCACCGAGTAGCACCTTTGACCCCTAGTCCCCAGAAAACCAGAGGATCGCGCAAGGCATATGCATTTTCGGTGTAGAGTTTAATCCAGTCAGAACAGTAGGTCTGAACAAAGACCAGCGGTGCCGCAAAACGAATATGAAGCCCGGCCGAGAACCCTTTCGGGGACATCGCGCCCAGCTCCTCGAAGAGAACGTTAAGCTCCCTCGATTTTGTCATGCCATCATTGGACCCCCCGCCGTCGGCGGATGTCGTCTTGAATTGGCTTTCGTCGTAATGCCACATACCAGTTCTACGAGGCGGCGAAGTCCTACCAGACGCAACAACGTGTCACGCATTGGCGAAATCGAACATCACCGTGTCGCTACCATTCCCTTTCGTTTACGTCAGCGTAACCACCCAGTTGGCCGCTGACATACCTATTTAGACAGGTTGCTTTCGTGCGTTTCAACCTTAAATTGCGGGTTACGGGTTGAAGGCGCGGGGGCTGACGTGACGGAAATCAAAGAAAAAAACACAGTTTTGCCAGAGACTCTGGCAGGCGATTCTGGTGCCGACCTCCTTAATTTTATGGTCCTGAGCAGTCGTGAAAGCCAGAATGAGGCGGAAACGACGCAATCTTTGCTGGTTTCCCTGTCGCTGAAAAATATCGACTCGGAACGCCGCGCGAACTGACGATTCGTAAACAAACGGCCGGCGAATCGCCGACCGTTTCCAAAATTCTACATAATCCGATGGGGATTAACGCGTTTAGGTTTCCGATTCGGCCTCGGACTCAACCCTGGCGCGATCTGCGGCGCCTTTGGCGTCCACGTCGCGATCCACCAGTTCGACAATGGCCATCGGGGCCATGTCGCCGTAGCGGAACCCGGCTTTCAGAACCCGGACATAGCCGCCCTGGCGTTCCTTGTAGCGCGGCCCCAGAACCTCGAACAATTTGGCGACGTGCATGTCCTGCTTCAGCCGCGAAGCGGCCTGACGGCGGGCGTGCAGATCGCCGCGTTTGCCCAGCGTGATCAACTTGTCAGCGATCCGCTTGAGTTCCTTGGCTTTGGGCAGGGTCGTCTTGATCTGTTCGTGTTCGATCAGCGATCCGGCCATGTTGGCGAACAGCGCCTTGCGGTGTTCGTGGGTGCGGTTCAGGCGGCGATAGCCCCGTGCGTGACGCATGTGTCTTACTCCGTTTCGATGCCCTCTACGGGCTGTTTTACTTTGTCCGGCTGGCGATGCGTGTCACCAGCTCTCCTTGGGGCGGATGCCCGGGTTTGCGACGTCGGCAGGACGTCGGCAAAGTGTCGGCAAAACGTATGGCACCCGGCCATACGCTTTGCCCATTCGATCAGAACTGGTCTTCGAACTTCTTGGCCAGATCCTCGATATTCTCAGGCGGCCATTCCTCGACATCCATGCCCAGGTGCAGACCCATGCCCGACAAGACCTCTTTGATCTCGTTCAGCGACTTGCGGCCGAAGTTCGGGGTGCGCAGCATCTCGGCTTCGGTTTTCTGGATCAGGTCGCCGATGTAGACGATGTTGTCGTTCTTCAGGCAGTTGGCCGAACGGACGCTAAGTTCCAGCTCATCAACCTTCTTCAGCAGAAGCGGGTTGAATTCCAGACCGTCATCGTCGCTTTCGGCGCGCGCGCTTTCCGGTTCGTCGAAGTTGACGAAGATGCTCAGCTGATCCTGCAGAATGCGGGCGGCATAGGCCACCGCGTCGTCCGGGCTGATCGAGCCATCGGTTTCCAGTTTCAGCGTCAGCTTGTCGTAATCCAGAACCTGACCTTCGCGCGTCGGCTGAACGTCATAGCTGACCTTGCGCACCGGCGAAAAGATCGCGTCGATCGGCATCAGGCCGATGGGCGCATCTTCGGGGCGGTTACGGTCGGCGGCGACATAGCCTTTACCGGTGCTGACCGTCAGTTCCATGAACAGGTCGGCGCCATCGTCGAGGTGGCAGATCACGTGATCCTTGTTCAGAATCTCGATGCCAGCGCTTTCGCTGATGTCGGCGGCGGTCACAACCGCCGGGCCTTTGGCCGAAATCGACAGGCGCTTGGGCCCTTCGACTTCCATGCGGATCGCAACACCTTTGAGGTTCAGCACGATGTCGGTGACATCTTCGCGCACGCCTGCAACGCTTGAAAACTCGTGCAGGACGTTGTCGATCTGAACGCTGGTGATGGCAGCACCCTGGAGGCTGCTCATCAAAACCCGGCGCAGGGCGTTGCCCAGCGTCAGGCCAAAGCCACGTTCCAGCGGTTCGGCAATCACGGTTGCCTGACGCATCGCGTCGTTGCCCGGTTTCACGTCAAGCTGTGTCGGCTTGATCAGTTCGGCCCAATTCTTATGGATCATGTCGTGTCTCCTCAATCCCTGTCCGCTGCCCATGTCCGAGGCCGGCAGACGCCCGAGGTTCAAATGACGAAGCCGGGCCAGCGGCAATTTTCCGCGACCCGACCGGGGTTGTTCTTGCCTTAGACGCGGCGGCGCTTTGGCGGGCGGCAGCCGTTGTGCGCCATCGGGGTGACATCACGGATCGAGGTGATGTTGAACCCGGCGGCGGCCAGTGCGCGCAACGCGCTTTCACGCCCCGAACCCGGCCCCTGCACTTCGACTTCCAGCGTTTTCACGCCGTGCTCGGCTGCTTTGCGTCCCGCATCCTCTGCCGCCATCTGGGCCGCATAGGGTGTGGATTTCCGCGAGCCTTTGAAGCCCATGGTCCCGGCGGACGACCAGGCAATTGCGTTGCCCTGCACGTCCGAGATCAGGATCTTGGTGTTGTTGAACGACGAATTCACATGCGCCACACCAGCGGCGATGTTCTTCGAGACTTTTTTCTTTACGCGACGATCACGTGCCATCTGACCAGACCCCCCTTATTTCTTCTTGCCGGCAATGGCCTTTGCGGGGCCTTTGCGGGTACGGGCGTTGGTGTGGGTGCGCTGACCGCGCACCGGAAGGTTGCGGCGATGGCGCAGGCCCCGGTAGGACCCGAGGTCCATCAGACGCTTGACGTTCATCTGAACTTCGCGGCGCAGGTCACCTTCGACGGTGAAATTTGCGTCGATATGTTCGCGAATGGCGAGGACTTCAGCATCGCTCAGCTCGTTCACGCGGCGGGTGGCGTCGATCTTGACAGCCTCGCAAATCGCTTTGGCCGAGGTGTGGCCGATACCAGTGATATAGGTCAGCGCAATCGGAACGCGCTTTCCGGTGGGGATATTGACCCCGGCAATACGTGCCATGTAATGGACTTCCTTCTTCGTTGCGGATCCGTCGTTCCAGACCCTTTTTTCACAACGCAAGCCCGAGGCGGCAATCGGCCATCGGGCTGCTGGTTCTTTCGGTGCTGTGGCGATGCGGGGTGCGACCCCAATCACGCCGATTCCCTTGCGGGATGGGGTGCTTTAGGGGGGATTAACTGGGGCGTCAACCCTGCTTACCTCAGCTTTTCAATGCCTCTGCAATACTCGCTTCGACCACATCCATCGCCGCCAGCCCGTCGACCGATTTCAGGTCGCCCTTGGCATAGTAATATCCGATCAGCGGAGAGGTCTTCTTGTAGTATTCCATCAGCCGGATTTTCAGGCTTTCCTCGTTGTCGTCGGCCCGTGCAGTTCCACCGGCTGCCACGGCCTCTCGGGCGCGGTTGACAATCCGCTCGACCAGTACATCGTCATCGACCTGCAGTTCGACTACAGCGTCCAGCGCCTGCCCGTGACGTGCCAGCAAGTCACCCAACGCGTCGGCCTGCGCCAGCGTGCGGGGGAAGCCGTCGAAGATGAAGCCGCCTTTGGCGTCGCCGTTCAGCTTTTCCTCGATCAAGCCGATGACAATGGCGTCGGTGACCAGATCACCACGGTCCATCACGGCGGCGACCATCTTGCCCATTTCGGTGCCAGAGGTCCGCGCTTCGCGCAGCATGTCGCCGGTACTCAGCTGGATCATGTCGCGCTTTTCAACCAGGCGGTGCGCCTGCGTGCCTTTTCCGGCCCCCGGAGGGCCAAGCAAAATGATGTTCATGTCCCGGTCCCTCTGTGAAATCTGCGGCGCGGTGGCCTTTGACCTTACCGGCGCGCAGGAGCCTTTTTGCCAGTCTTACCACGGCGTTTGCCGCGCAGCTGAGATTTTTCGATCAGGCCTTCGTACTGATGCGCCAGAAGATGGCTTTGCACCTGCTGGATCGTGTCCATCGTCACGCTGACAACAATCAGCACCGAGGTGCCGCCGAAGTAGAACGGGATCGCCAGCTGGCTGCGCAGGATTTCCGGCAACAGACACACCAGCGCCAGATAGGCCGAGCCGAGCACCAGAAGACGTACCACCACATAATCGAGGTATTCCTTGGTTTTCACGCCGGGGCGGATACCGGGAACAAAGCCGTTCTGGTTTTTCAGGTTGTCGGCCACATCTTCGGTCTTGAAGGACACGTTGAAGGTGTAGAAGTAGGTGAAGAACACGATCATGCCACCGAAGAACAGCAGGTACAGCGGCTGACCTGGGCCGAAGTAGGCCAGGACGGTCGACATGATCGGCCCGGTTTGCGCGCCCGAGAACGTGCTGACAGTGGTAGGCAGCAATAGCAGAGAGCTGGCGAAAATCGCCGGGATAACACCGGCCGGGTTCACCTTGATCGGCAGGTGCGAAGACCCGCCATCATAGACCTTCATCCCCACCTGACGGCGCGGATACTGGATGTGGATCTTGCGCAGGGATCGCTCCATGAAGACCACGAAGGCAATCACCACAACAACCATCAGGATCACACCAACGATGATCGCCGGGCTGATGGCGCCGCTGCGGCCCTGGCTGAGGAATTGCGCAAGTGCGGCGGGAACCTCGGCGATGATGCCGACAAAGATGATGAGTGAGATACCGTTGCCGATGCCGCGTGCGGTGATCTGCTCACCCAGCCACATCAGGAACATCGTGCCGCCGACCAGTGTGATCACTGTCGCGGCGCGGAAATACCAGCCGGGATCGGTGACCAGGTCGCCCGCCTCAAGACTGACGGCAAGGCCATAGGCCTGGAATGTCGCCAGGAACACCGTGCCATAACGGGTCCATTGGTTGATTTTCTTGCGCCCCTGCTCACCCTCTTTTTTCAGCTGTTCCAGCTTGGGCACCATGGCCGTCATCAGCTGAATGATGATCGAGGCCGAGATATACGGCATGATCCCCAGCGCGAAGATCCCCATGCGCGAGATTGCGCCGCCGGTGAACATATTGAGGATGCCACCGATCCCAGCGCCGGCGTCTTCCATGAAGCTGCGCAGCGCGGCACCGTCGATGCCCGGCACCGGAATATACGTCCCAAGCCGATAGACGATCAGCAGTCCGAGGGTGAAGACAATGCGCTGGCGCAATTCGGTGGCTTTACCGAACGCGCTCCAGCTCATGTTTGCGGCCATTTGTTCTGCGGCTGATGCCATGGAAAGCGCCTTTTATCATGTCAGCGCCGCCAGACCGGGTCCCGGTCGGCGGCGCCAGAAAACCTGAAGAAAGATGTAAGCAGCGCGGGCGCTGCAAACAACCTTTTAGTCGGCCTTTGCCGCCGTTGTGACCGTCAGAGAGCCTCCGGCCTTCTCAACAGCTTCGACCGCTGACTTGGATGCCCCGGTCACGGCCAGTTTGATCTTGGCGGAAAAGTCGCCCTTGGCCAGGATCCGAACACCGTCCAGCTTGCGCCGCACCAGACCGCTTTCAACCAGCGTATCCTCGGTGATTTCGCCCTTGGAATCCAGCTTCTTGGCGTCGATGAACTTCTGGATCAGGCCCAGGTTCACGACCGCGAATTTCTTGCGGGTGCGCATGTTGAAGCCACGTTTCGGCAGGCGCTGATAAAGCGGCATCTGCCCGCCTTCGTACCCTTTAATCGCCACGCCCGAGCGCGATTTCTGACCCTTGATGCCCCGGCCACCAGTCTTACCCGTGCCCGAGCCGACACCGCGGCCAATGCGTTTGCGGGGCTTGGTTGCGCCCGGATTGTCGGAAAGTTCGTTCAGTTTCATGTCGCTTCTCCTTGCCGGATGTGCCCCCCAGCGACGGGAGCGGGCAAACGCGGCGTTACAGTTGTAGGTGGTCCGGTATGGGCCACCGGCGGCGTATAGACGGGGGGGACGGGGGGATCAAGGGGGATTGGGGTCGAGCTAAACTGCGCTGGACAAGTAATTCAGCTTGGCTGCCTTGATCGACAGGTACATTCGATCTGGCGCGCCAGGGTCAACGGCCCGAAACCCCAGCCGCGCATAGAACGCCATCCGTTTTTCGCGGGTTTCATCCTGCAACACATCCAATATCAACGCAGCCGCGCCCAACTGTTCGGAAATCGCGATGCTTCGGGCAATCGCGTCGCCCAACAATGCACTCCCCAGCCCTGCCCTCTGGCACGTCCGATCGACCGCCAAGGCCACCAGATAGATCGCCGGAATTGCGTGTCTGTCGCCACGCTGAGCGATCTGGCCCGCGTGCGCCACCTGAACAGAATGTGCGGCGAGTGCATAGAACCCAACCATTTTGCCGTCATTGTCCGCTGCACACCACAGACGGATTCGGTTGTTGGCGATCTTGTCGGTCACCGAGTGTTTCAGCCAACGGTCCATCGCAGCAACGCCACAAGAAAAGGCCCCGCGATCGTGCAGGGCCTTGTCGAATGGGCGGATCGTATAGGGTTGTTCAGCCATCCTTCAGCAATGCACGGCGTTTTTCAAACAATGCAGTCAGCGCCTGATTCTTCTGCCCTGCGTAGTCCACAGCTTTCGCGAACGCATCAAACTGATCGGGCTGCAAGGTTGTCAGATGCTGCTGCGCTGAAACGTCCAGCGCCATGCGGTAGGCGGCCGAGGCCATGAAGGTGCTCATATCCATGCCCACGGCATCCGCACCGGCCTGAATTTCAGCAGCGACGCTGGGTTTCAGCTTGAGTTCCTTGCGCTGCGATTTGGTCTCGGCAATCTGGGACGTATGGTCGGCGATGTGAATCATGATGGCGGCTCCTAGCGGAGCGCTATGTACGTATGAAATACGTATGCGTCAAGTTTTCCGATGTGCCGACGTATGCAAAAAAAACGCCGCCAGGTTTCCCCAGCGGCGCTAAATGTATCGATTGAAAGCTGGGCTGATCTAGCCGCGTTCCTCCACGATCTCCACCAGATGCGGAATCGCTTCGACCATGCCGCGAACCGACGGAGTGTCTTCCAGTTCGCGCGTGCGGTGCATTTTGTTCAGGCCCAGGCCGACCAGCGTTGCACGCTGTTTGGCGGGGCGGCGGATCGGGCTGCCGATCTGTTTGACGACGATGGTTTTTGCCATGTTCCCGCTCCCCTATGCTTCTGCCGTTTCGGCGGCGGCTTCGGACTTCTCTTCCGGCTTGGCGCCCAGAATGTCAGCCACTTTCTTGCCGCGACGCTGCGCAACAGACCGCGGGCTGCTTTCCTTGACCAACCCGTCAATCGTGGCCCGGATCATGTTGTAGGGGTTCTGGCTGCCGATCGACTTGGCGACGACGTCCTGAATGCCCAGCATTTCGAACACGGCGCGCATCGGACCACCGGCGATGATGCCGGTACCCTGCGGGGCGCTGCGCATTACAACGCGCCCTGCCCCGTGACGACCTTCCATATCGTGATGCAGCGTGCGGCCTTCGCGCAGCTGCACGCGGATCATGTTGCGCTTGGCGGCTTCACCGGCCTTGCGGATCGCCTCGGGCACTTCTTTCGCCTTGCCCTTGCCAAATCCGACGCGACCCTTTTGGTCACCAACAACGACGAGCGCGGCAAAGCCGAAGCGCTTACCACCCTTCACGGTTTTGGAGACCCGGTTGATCGCCACAAGGCGGTCAGCGAATTCCGGCGTTTCCTCGCGGCCACGACCACGGCCACCGCCGCGCTGTCCGCCGCCTCTTTGATTTGGTTCACGTGCCATAATGGCGTCCTTTCCGTTGGGCGCGTCGCCCGGTTGTCTCAATCGCAGTGGGCCAAGGCCCCCCGATCATCGAGGCGACAGATGCCGCCTTCGCTTTTAGAACTTCAGGCCACCCTCACGGGCGGCATCGGCCAGGGCTTTGACCTTGCCGTGGAACAAGAAGCCGCCGCGGTCGAAAACAACGTCTTCGATCCCGGCCTTCTTGGCACGTTCGGCAATCGCCGCGCCAACCTTGGCGGCGGCATCCTTGTTGTTCTTGCCAACAACGCCCAGACCCTTTTCCAACGTTGAGGCACTGGCCAGCGTCTTGCCAGCCAGATCGTCGATCAGCTGCACCTGGATGTTCTTGTTCGAGCGATGGATGCTTAGACGCGGACGTCCGGTTCCCATCTTGCGGAGCTTGTTCCGGACGCGCATGCGGCGCTTCAGGAACAGCTGTCGTTTTGTGTTCGCCATTTTATCCGGTCCTTACTTCTTCTTGCCTTCCTTACGGAAGATGAACTCGCCCTTATAGCGGATACCTTTGCCCTTATAGGGTTCGGGCTTGCGCCATTCGCGGATGTTGGCCGCGACCTGACCGACGAGTTGTTGATCTATGCCCTCGACGATGATCTCGGTCGGCTTGGGGGCCGTGACCGTGACGCCTTCGGGTACTTCGAAGTTCACATCGTGCGACAGGCCAAGCGCCAGTTTCAGGGTGTTGCCCTGCATGGTCGCGCGATAGCCGACGCCCGTGATCTCCATCTCTTTCTTGAAGCCGTCGCTGACGCCGGTGACCAGATTGGCCACCTGGGTGCGGGACATGCCCCACTGTTGACGCGCGCGCTTGGACTTGCCGCGCGGCGTGACGGTCAGTTCGTTCCCGTCCAGCTTGATGGTGACGTCATCACCAGCGGTGAAGCTGCGGGCGCCCTTGGGGCCCTTGACCTCGACCGTCTGGCCCGACACTTCGGCCGTAACGCCCGAGGGCAGTTCGACCGGTCTTTTTCCAATTCGTGACATCGCGCTTCCCCTCAGAAGACTGTGCAGAGCACTTCGCCGCCGACATTTGCCGTGCGGGCGGAAGCGTCTGACATGACGCCCTTGGGCGTCGAGACGATGGCGACACCAAGTCCCTGGCGCACCTGCGGAATGTCGCGCGTGCCCATATAGACCCGGCGACCGGGCTTGGAGACGCGCTTCAATTCGCGGATGACGGGGGTGCCGTCGAAATATTTCAGGCTGATTTCGATGGCCGGGTGGCCATCCTTGCCCGTCTTGGCTTCGTGGCCGCGGATATAGCCTTCGTCGGCCAGCACATCCAACACCCATGCGCGCAGCTTGGACGCCGGTGTTTCCACCGTCGACTTGCCGCGCATCTGCGCATTGCGGATACGGGTCAGCATATCACCGATAGGATCGTTCATACCTTTGCCCCCTTACCAGCTTGACTTTACAAGGCCCGGAATCTGGCCTTGCGAGCCCAGGTCGCGCAGCGCGATCCGGCTCATCTTGAGTTTGCGATAGTAGGCGTGCGGACGACCGGTCAGCTGACAGCGGTTGTGCAACCGGGTGGCCGAGCTGTTGCGCGGCAGTTTCGCCAGCTTCAGCGAGGCGCGGAAACGCTCTTCCATCGGCTTCTTCTCGTCGTTGACAATCGCTTTCAGCGCGGCGCGCTTTTCGGCGTATTGTGCAACCAGCTTCTGGCGCTTCTTTTCACGCTCTATCATGGATTTCTTCGCCATGGTCAGTTGTCTCCCGCGGCTTCGCCGGTGAACGGCATGTTGAATTGCTTGAGCAGCGCCTTGGCTTCGGCGTCGGTGGCTGCGTCGGTGCAGATGATGATGTCCATGCCCCAAACCTCATCGACTTTGTCGAAATCGATCTCTGGAAAGACGATATGTTCCTTGAGGCCCATGGCGTAGTTGCCGCGACCGTCGAACGAGGTCGGCTTTACGCCACGAAAGTCACGAACCCGCGGCAGGGCCACGGTGATCAGACGGTCGAGGAATTCATACATCCGGTCGCCGCGCAGGGTGACCTTGGCGCCCAGCGGCATTTCTTCGCGAACCCGGAAACCGGCGATGGATTTCTTCGCCTTGGTGACCATGGCTTTCTGGCCGGCAATTGTCGTCAGGTCTTCCTGCGCCGATTTGGCTTTCTTGCTGTCGCGCACCGCCTCGGCACCGCAGCCGATGTTCAGCACGATCTTTTCCAGACGCGGGATCTGCATCCCGTTGGAATAACCGAACTCTTCTTTGAGCGCGTCACGGGCTGTCCCGAAATAATGCGCCTTCAGGCGCGGGGTATAGTCAGCGTTGTCCAACATCAGATCACGTCCCCCGTGGTCTTGGCGAAACGCACTTTCTTGTCGCCATCCATGCGGAAGCCGACGCGGGTGGGTTTGCCCTTGGCATCAATCAACGCCAGATTGCTCAGGTCGATGGGCGTGGCTTGCGGCACGCGGCCACCCTGGCTGGTCTGGCTTTGGCGGGTGTGACGGATGGCAATGTTGATGCCTTCCACGACGGCCTTGTTTTTCGCAGGCATGACGGCGGAAATCTCGCCCTCTTTGCCTTTGTCCTTACCGGCCAGCACGACGACCTTGTCGCCCTTTTTCAGTTTCGCAGCCATTCAGAGAACCTCCGGCGCCAGCGAGATGATTTTCATGAAGTTCTTGCCGCGCAACTCTCGCACAACCGGCCCGAAGATACGGGTGCCGATCGGTTCGTTGTTGTTGTTGAGGATGACTGCGGCGTTGCCGTCAAAGCGGATGGCGGTGCCATCGTCGCGGCGAACTTCCTTGGCGGTGCGCACGACGACGGCCTTGCGGACATCGCCTTTCTTGACGCGACCGCGCGGGATCGCCTCTTTCACGCTTACAACGATGACATCGCCAACGGACGCATAGCGCCGTTTCGACCCACCGAGGACTTTGATGCACTGCACCCGGCGCGCGCCGGAGTTGTCAGCGACATCCAGATTGGTTTGCATCTGGATCATTTGGGTTCTCCCGACCTTTGGGGACTTTCTGCCCCAGGGTTTCGTCGAACCGGAAGGTTAAGGCTTACTGGGCCAAAACCTCCCAGCGTTTGGTTTTCGAGATCGGCGCACATTCCTGGATGCGGACTTTGTCACCGGTCTTGAAGGTGTTTTTCGGGTCGTGGGCGCGATATTTCTTCGACGCACGCACGGTCTTGTGCAGCAGCGGGTGGGCATAGCGGCGTTCGACCAGAACCGTCACGGTCTGTTCGTTCTTGTCGCTGGTTACGGTGCCGTTCAGGATACGTTTGGGCATCTGTTAGGACTCCGCTTTCGCCGCATCGCGGGCTTTTTCGTTGAGGATGGTCAGCACGCGGGCCGCATCACGACGCGCGGTGCGCATCCGGGCAGTGCTTTCCATAGATCCGGTCGCCTGCTGAAAGCGCAGGTTGAAGGATTCTTTCTTGAGGTTGGCCAGCTCTTCCTTGAGCTGGTCAGGCGTCTTTTCACGCAGTTCAGAGGCGTTCATCGCCGGTCGTCCTTTCAACATCACCGGAGGGCCCTTTGCGACACGCGCGGGTCACCCTGATTCCAGTGGAGTGGGTGGTGAAGGGGGCCGTATAGGGTTGAGCGGGCGGCAGAGCAACCCCCTATTCGCAAAAGGTCGGCGCGCTGAGCGCAAGCCGGGCGAGCGCCTGTCTGGTGGTAGGCGCCGTGACGTTTAATGGGGCAATTTATGGTGCAGCGGTAACGGTGACTTCAGTGAGTATCGCAACCTCGCGAAAGCGCCTGCCCGTCACGCCGGAGACGTGCCGTTTTAAATGGATCGGCGCACTATTGGTGCGACGGACAGACAGGCGGTCGCCCGGCGCCCTGCGGGCTTGATCCCGGGCGGGATGCAGGTGGGTTTGTCAATTGAACTTCCGACAAGAATCGGACCTTGAGGGGGTCCGATTCAAAACACAAACGTTTATAATGGTTTGCACTCGCCGTTTTCGAACGCGACCTGCCTGACTTGTCCAGTGTCGAAACTCAAAAATCCCACCTTTCGATTCACTTTGAGGTCAAGCTCAACGAAAGTCGGAAGGATCAAATCATCGCGCTTGGATATCTCTGCAAAAACCTGTGGTCCGTAGGTTTCACACATTAGCATCGCGACTTCTTCCAGTTCGTTCAATGAAATTGCTGAGTCAGATGTCATTTTTACACCAACACCGGCTTTGCTAGCTTCCACAATATACGTCACATCGGTTACCGTAAGTTTTTGTTTCTCCTCCGCAATTAGAGGTGCTGCTTTGAAGCTCAGGGCCACCGCAATGATTACAAAGTTCAATGGTTTGGCGCGCATCGGACAAATTCCAGTTCAAATGGTCTGCACGCAGTTTGCCACAATTTTCCTGCGGCGAACAATCGAGATTCAAACGCGTTCCGTTTGTTGGGCCCATAGCATAGCGCGTCTGCCCAACGGGAGGACAGACACCCGCCAGGCGCCCTTCGGGCTTGATTCCGGGCGGAGTGTTCTTAGGCGAGTTTGGCGATTTAGTTGTTAGGGGGCGCGGCCCGCCGGAATTCTGCGAATTCCCGCTATACCGCGCTCGGTCTGTCCGCTTATGCGGACAGACCGTAGTTAAAGCTCACGCTCACCCGATCCTCTTCGGCCATGTTCATCGGCACCTCGTGCCTGAGGAAGCTTTCCCACAGCAGGACATCCCCCACCGCTGGTGCGACGTAGGCGAACGTCCGCAATTCCTCCGGCGCATCCTTGGCCCGCGTCGGGGCGGCCATCATCATTGGTAGGCGGGGGTCTTCGAAACGGATCGCGCTGGTCCCCTCGGGCATCGCCACATAGGTGGTGCCAGAAATCACCGAATGCGGGTGCAGGTGGCCGGTGTGGATGCCGCCTTCGGGCAGGATGTTGATCCACAGGCTGTCCAGTTTCAGCTTCTTTCCATCCAGATCAAACGCCAGATCCTTCGCAAACGCCTTCACGTGTTTATCCAGCACTTTCTTCAGATCCTTGAAGATCGGAAACCGCCACGGCAGGTCGGTCAGGCTGGCGTAGCTGGTATAGCCGGGGAAGTCGTTCTCCTCGCACCAGGCCTGCCCGGCCTCATCATCTTCGGCCACTGTCAGGCAGGAGGCGAGAAGCTCACCCGCATCTACCGGCTTGCCCCGTTCGGACAATTGCGCCTGGTAGAGGCGGGTGACAAAAAGGGACCGGACCGCGGACATCGGCCTTACGCCACGCCTTCCAGCTTGCGGTTCGCCTGAACCGAGGGGCGCGTCAGCATCCGCTGGTAATGTGCCTCGACATTCGCAGGCAAATCCCAACCGGCGACATCCTTCGCCCAGTATTCGCAGTAATACAGCGCCGTATCCGCGATGGTGAATTCACCCATCAGGTAGTCTTTGCCGGCGAGCTGTTCGTTCACCACGGCAAAGGCATCCATCATCGCCGCCTTGCCGCGGACCTTCAACTGCGCGTGCTCTTCCGGGTTGTCGGAATAGGCATCCGGGCGGCGGAACAGGCGCCAGGACAGCATGTGCACGGTGCCGACGACGAAATCCATCGCCTCAAGCGTCCTCGCAAACCCCTCTGGATCCGTCGGCATCAGGTTCTTTTCAGGGTGTTTCATCGCCAGCCAGATCGCAATCGCCGCGTATTCCGTCAAAACCGAGCCATCGTCGCGCACCAGGGCGGCCACCTTCCCCTTGGGATTCAGCGCCAGATACTCGGGCGACTTCTGTTCCTTCTTGGAAAAATCCACGACCCGAACATCAAACGGTTCGCCGATTTCCTCCATCAGAACATGGATCCCGACCGAGCAGGTTTTCTTGGCGTAGCAGAGTGTTGTCATAAGCGTGTTTTCCTGTGCGAATTGACTGGCGGATCCTCAGACGACTGCGGATGCAGTTCCATGATTACCAGACCTCTACCCGAGGTGCGTCAATAAAGGAAAGGCCCGGCACCGCCTGCTTGCCTATGCGGGGCCTGAAATTGGTTCAGCGCCGTTGACGCTGGCGTAATGTCGAACCACGTACTAACGTCGCAGAAGGCAACAAGGGGAGGACTTAGAATGTTTGCACGAATGACAAAGTTTCAATCAGATCCCGCACGGCTGGAAGAGATGGTCGCGCGCATTCCGGATATTCGCGCTGGCGTCAGCCAGATTGCCGGTGGCGTTGCAAACTGGGCGATGTGGAACGACGACGGCGCTGGATATGCGGTCGCGATCTATGAAGATGAGGCTGCGGCAAATGCCGCGACGCCTCAGATTCAAGCCATTTGGGGCGGGCTGGCGGACTTGCTGACCGCGCCGCCGGAAGTGACGTCCTTTTCTTCCGCCGAGAAGATCCGCGATTAGCATGCCCCGGCACCTGGGATGACCGACAGATCTCAGGTCGTCGTCGCGCGTTTTGTGCATCCGAAGCCATGACCGGGTGTCCAAGATCTGCGTCACTGGGGTGCAAATTTCGTGGCTATTGGCAACCCATACATCGACAAAGAAAAGACCCCGCCGCGTTAGCGACGGGGTCCCCTAAGTTTCACCGGGTTGCGGCCCGCAGATTTTCGGGGAAACCCCGCTATACCGCGCGCCGCGCGCTGACGCGGGCCGGGCTTACCAGTCTTCGCGCTGGATCGTCCGGGTCTTGACCGGCAGCTTCATCGCGGCAAGGCGCAGCGCCTCGCGTGCGACGCCGTCGTCGACGCCGTCAATTTCGAACATCACGCGGCCGGGTTTGACCTTGGCGGCCCAACGATCGACCGAGCCCTTACCTTTACCCATACGAACTTCGATGGGCTTGGCAGTGACGGGCGTGTCCGGGAAGATGCGGATCCAGACGCGGCCCTGACGCTTCATGTGGCGCGTCATGGCACGACGCGCGGCCTCGATCTGCCGGGCGGTGATCCGCTCGGGCTCGATCGCTTTCAGGCCGTAGGTGCCGAAGTTCAGGTCAGAGCCACCCTTGGCCTCACCCTTGATGCGGCCTTTGTGCATCTTGCGGAATTTCGTGCGTTTTGGCTGTAGCATGATTAGTTCCTCCGACCGCCGCCGGCACCACGGGGTGCGGGACCGTCTTGCAGTTCCTGCTGGCGACGATCACGCGCTGCGGGATCGTGCTCCATGATCTCACCTTTGAAGATCCAGACTTTGATCCCGATGATGCCATAAGCGGTTTTCGCGTCGTAACCGGCATAGTCGATATCGGCGCGCAGCGTGTGCAGCGGCACCCGCCCTTCGCGATACCATTCGGTGCGCGCAATCTCGGCACCGCCAAGGCGGCCCGCGACGTTGACGCGGATGCCAAGGGCACCCATCCGCATGGCGTTCTGAACCGCGCGCTTCATCGCACGGCGGAACGAAACGCGACGTTCCAGCTGTTGCGCGATGCTTTCGGCCACCAGGGCGGCGTCCAGCTCGGGCTTTCTGACCTCAACGATGTTCAGATGCAGTTCGCTATCGGTCATCGCGGCCAGCTTCTTGCGCAGGGTTTCGATATCGGCGCCTTTTTTGCCGATAACAACGCCCGGGCGCGCAGCATGGACCGTCACGCGGCATTTGCGATGCGGACGCTCGATGATGATCTTCGAGATCCCGGCCTGCTTGCACTCTTCCTTGATGAATTCGCGCATCTTGATGTCTTCCATCAAGAGGTTGCCGTAATCTTTGGTGTCGGCGTACCAGCGGCTGTCCCAGGTGCGGTTGACCTGCA
>Ga0070726_10000191_pt1 | contig 94649 bp, 65 predicted proteins | sample tdAd471_FD_67275 | JGI IMG/M metagenome (GOLD analysis project Ga0070726, IMG submission 67275) | Marine sediment microbial communities from the Atlantic coast under amendment with organic carbon and nitrate - tdAd47.1 | ecosystem: Environmental > Aquatic > Marine > Coastal > Sediment | place...
TCCAGCGGGACAAACGAACGACCGTCTGTCGGCAGGTCCAAGCCGCTCACAAACGAGACGTCGGTAAACGCTCCGTTTCCGTTGTTGCGGAAACACACGTTGCGTTCCCGGCCGCTCCAGGAGCCGTCGGAGCGTATGAGGATGTTGACCGCTCTCCAGGCGTCTCGGTAGGACTTAGAACTTTGCTGCTGCTGCGGAGTCTGCGACACGACCTGCCGCCAGAAGAAGCTTCAAAGATCATCGAGGCGCTCGCCCGTGATGTAGCCGTTCTGCACGAAGATGTCGAGTCGTCCGTCCGAGTCCAGGTCAACGAGCTCGGATCCCCAGGCCCAACGTCCCATCGTGACATCCGTGCTCTCACTCACGTCAACGAACGTTCCGTCGCCGTTGTTGCGGAACAACGAATTGCCGCGAGCCTGACGCTGGAACTTCGCTCGCACGTCGTCAACCCGGGCAACTTGCTCGAACTGCCGATTGGACGTCACGCGCTGGCCCGCCGACGACCACATGTTGGAGACATAAAGGTCCTGGAACCCGTCGCCGTCGTAGTCGCCCCACGAGACGGACATTCCCGCGCCCAGGTCCTCGACGCCCGCCTCCTCTGCGACGTCGGAGAACGTTCCGTCGCCTTCGTTGCGGTAGAGGTTATTGCGCCCGAAGTCGTTGGCGACGTAGAGATCCGGATCGCCGTCAGAGTCGTAGTCGGCCCAGGACGCCGCGAAGCTGAACCGGTCGTTGCCCTTCTCGAGTCCGGCCTCTGCGGCGACTTCTTCAAAGGTCCCGTCTCCGAGATTGCGAAACAGCAAGTTCGGCGGGCCGTTCGTCGCGTCGTAATAGGGCGTCGGAGCGTCGTACTCCGAACCGGCCTGCCAGAAATCATAGGCGCACACGTACAGGTCGAGGTCGCCGTCGAGATCGTAGTCTGCGAAGGATGCACCCGTCAGCATTGCACCGTTCGACAGCCCCACCGCCAGGCCGGAGTCGGGCTCGTACGCAAAACGCCCGTCGACGTTGCGGAATAGGAGCGGATCGGCTCCGATCAACACCACGTCTTGGTCGCCGTCGTTGTCCAGGTCGCCGAACAAGCTCATCGACGTGTCGTCAAGAATGTCCAGGCCGCTCCCGCGGGAGACGTCTGCGAACGTCAGATCACCGTTGTTGCGATAGAGGCGATTGGGCAATCCCGCCGGTTGACTGACGTAGATGTCATCCAGCCCATCGCTGTCGTAATCGACGAGTGAGACGCCGTGGTGACCATAGACCTGCACCCCAACGGCAGCGTCCAGCTCTCCCCGCCAATAGTCCGTGTCCTTGGATAGCTGTTTCTGGAACGACTCGATCCCGCCGAAGACCTGATCGGTGATCTCGCGGAAGGCGAAGTCCGCCGCTTTCACCTCTCGTAGTGCGCCGACATCCGTACGAAGGAGACGCCAGTCGTCGTTCTCGGGCCGCCAATCCATGGTTGCCGATCCCTGCAGAGACAAGAGCCCGCCCCCGCGATTCGTCCCTGAGAATTCGACGCGCAAGCCGATGCGCACGTCTTCCGGAGAGTCGGCTATTCGATCGCTACGGACGATTTTGAGCTGAACGACCTGGAGTTTCTCAAAGCGCTTAAGTTGAGCGGAAAACGGATCGAACTCCGTTGAGCCGTCCTTCAACTGTTCCGAGATGGACTTGAGCTTGCCGTTCAGCGCCTCGAAGTCCTGCTCTCCGATCCACTCGTCTTCGCCGGCGTCGACGCGCAACAGCACTCGGTCGATCGACCGCGGAGCCTCGAATCTCGGCGCGACTCGATAGTCGGTCTGCGCCCGCGCGCCGGGCGCCAGCGCAAACAGGGTCAAGATGACGCAGAAGAGCTTCATCCGAAGAGTATTGTCTCAGAGGGCATAAAGAAACGGGCCGCCGGAATCTCCGGCGGCCCGCTGGTTGAAGGTATTGGCGACGCGGGTTAGAACTCGAGCCGCAGCGAAAGCTGCGACACGCGTCCGCCCGTTCCGCGCAACGTGCTCGCAATGCGAGCAAAGCCGTTGGCGGTCGTACCGGCGGCCCCGGCGGTCGCTCCATGGTTGACGCGCTCTTCCGGGTTGGCGAACGCCGGAGTGTTGAACGCATTGTAGAAGTCGCCGCGGAACTGCAATTTGATCTGCTCGGTGAAGTTGAACCACTTGTGCAGAGACATATCGAAGTTGGTCAGGCCCGGCCCGCAGCAGAAATTCCGCGGCGAGTTGCCGAAGACGCCGACCCCGGGCGCGGTGAACACCGAAGGATCGAAGAACGGCTCGCCCTTGACGTTGTCCCGCCAGGCGGCCCGCTCCTCAGGAAACGCTCCGTTGATGTTCGGCCGTTGGCCGTCCGAGAACGTGTTGCTGCGGTTCGTTCTCTCCCGGACCGTGAACGGAGAACCCGAGCGGATCTCGCTAATGATGCCGAAGCCCCAGCCGCCGGCGATTGCGTTGAGCGCGGAGTTCGAGATGTCGAACTTGCGGCCCTTGCCGAACGGCAGCTCGTAGACCGCGCTCACCGCCAAACGGTTCCGGATGTCGGAGCCGGAGTAGCTCTTGTCCAGGTGACGGAGCTCCCGGTGTTGGTACGCGTTGCCGTTGAATTCCGAGAGTTCAGAACCGCTCTCGATGTCGTCCAGATACTTCGACCACGTGTAGTTGGCGATCATGTTGAAACCGGACGAGTAGCGCTTTTCAATCTTCAGGTTCCCTGAGTGGTAGCTGGAGTTGCCCCAGTCCGGAGTCCGCTGGTTCACCGCGTTGAACTGCGGGAACGGCCGCAAAGCTTGCGACTGCCGCGCCGGTCCCTGTCCGTTCACCAGAGGAATCTGGTTGTAGTTGATCGAAGCGCCGCCGCTGAGTCGGTGACCCATATTGGCGATGTAGGTGACCTCGAGGAGATAGTCCCCTCCGAGTTCCTTCTGAACGCCGAGGTTCCACTGCTGGACCATCGCATTGCGTTGTTTCGTGTGCAGGAATTGCGGCGAGAGCCTCGGGCTCTGGCCGACCTCGACCGCGCCGAAGCCCGGTCCGAGTTCCTCGCGCGTCGTCGACGGCATGCCGTCCGACAACGTGAACGCACGGGTGAAACCGCCGTCGACGGAACTGAAGTTGCCCTGTTGGCTGAAGCCCGACGCAAACGCGTTCGGTACCGCTCCGGCGTACGCGCCGTAGTAGTTGATGCCGTAACCGCCGCGCACCACTAGACCTTGGCCCGCCTTGTAGGCGAAGCCGAAGCGCGGACCGACAGCACCGAGGTAGATGTCGTGGCTGTACTTGGACAAACCGCCCAAGCCTTGGAAAGTCACAACGCCCGGCACTCCGGCAACCGGATTCATGTCGTCGAAGTCAAAACTGTTGATGCGGTTGTTACGCCCCCACAGCGGAGTATCGACTTCCCACCGAAGACCGAGGTTCAAGGTCAGGTTCGACGTCGCCTGCCAATCGTCCTGGATGAAGATGCCGTAGTAGTCCGTACGGCGGTCGAGCAAATCCGAATCGTTGATGCTCGCCGATCCGACATGGCCTAACAGCAGTTCTGCCAGTCCGGCGCCCGTCGCGCGGTTGCCGAAGTTGAAGACGCCGCCCGTCTGGTTGTTCTGATCGTCGATATTCCGTGCGTAACGCCAGTTGAAGCCCCACTTCATCGTGTGCGCGCCTTTGATGAACGTCTGGTTATTGACGATCTCGATTGTCCGGATCGGGTTCTGGATACGCTCCTGATTGCCGGGAACGAGCGTCGTCAGTCCGTTCACGCCGAAACGCGCGAAGGATTCAGGGTTCACACCCTGAATGCCGAACTCGCCGTTCTTGCCCGAGAAACGCGCAGCGGAGCGGTTGATGTGAAGCCGATCGCCCCAGTTGAAGCGGAACTCGTTGATGTAGGTCGGCGAGAAGTTGTGAATCCAGTTCGTCGTCGTGTTCCAGTGACGGTTGTCGCGCGTACCGGCCCGCGGATCGTAGAAATCCTCGGGAAAAACGCCCGGAATCGTCTGCGGCGCCTGCGACCAGATAAACCGCGTGTTGAGGCGGTTATTGTCGCCCACCACGTGGTCGACCTTGGAGGTGTAGTAGGTCTGCTCCAGCGCGTTGGAAGCATTGTTGACGAAGTTATTCGCCGCGGCACTCGTGATCGGACGCGAGACGTTCGGATCCGGATAGAGCCCCGCGATGCGGCGCCCCAGCCCGTCCATCCGCGACTCGGGAATGATGTTGTTTGCAAAGGAGCCGCCCAGCGGATCCATCAACTCAAAGTTGGCGCGTCCGGAAAAGTCGCCCCCCCTCTCTGCGATGTGCGGTACGTCGTCGCCCGAATAGGTCACGCCGTCTCGACGCCGCGAGCCTTCGTAATTGAAGAAGAAGAACGTCTTGTTCTTGACGATCGGACCGCCGATGGAGCCGCCGAAGATGTTGTAGCGCAGCGGCGCCTTGGTGTTCGCGAAGAACGACCGGGCGTCCATCGCGTCGTTGCGGAAGAATTCGTACAGCGCGCCGTGGTAATCGTTCGTTCCCGAACGCGTCGTCATGATGATGAAACCGCCGCCCGCGCGGCCGTACTCAGCCGCGTAGTTACTCGATTCCGCTTTGAACTCCTGCAGCGATTCGGCGGGAGGATTCATCGCCAGTTGCTGCGTACCGATGGACATGTTCTGTACGACGGATCCGTCCAGCGTCCACATCTGGTTCTGCGAGCGTCCGCCCGCCATGGAAAACTTCGGAACCTGCTCGCCGCCGTCTTCCGAGCGATAGGAAATGTTCCCCATCAGCCTGACCAACGACGCGCTGCGCCGGCTCTGCAGGGGCATGTTGAACACGGTCTCGCGCTCGATGAACTGCCCGACGCTCGACGTCGACGACTCAAGCAGAGGCACGTCGGCTTCCACCGTGACGACTTCCGTCACTTCGCCGACTTGCATCGGGATCGTCAACGAGCGAGTCGCGCCCGTCTCGATCGTGATGCCCGATTGGGTGAACGTCTTGAAGCCGGAGTATTCGACCGTGACCTCGTAGTTGCCAGGGTTGATGTAAGGAACGACGAAGGCGCCGTTCTCGTTCGTTTCAACCGCTTGCGAAACGCCCGTATCCACATTCGTGATGGTGACCGGCGCGCCGGGAATGACGGCCCCTGAATCGTCCGTGACCGTTCCGGTCAAGCGGCTCTGAGACTGCGCCCAAACAAGGGACGCGCTCAAGAGCAGCGACGCGAGCAGCACAAAGGATCTCGCGATCCTCCGACTGGAGTACGTACTCAAGTAATCCATATTTTCCTAACCTCTCGTTGAACAACCCCCCAGGCCTATACGCCCAGGCCTATAGATTATAGACGCGACATTCGACCGGTGTCCATCGGTCGACGGCCCGGAAATACGTTCCACCACAAACAATCCTCATCGCCGCACCAGCCCGAACCGAAGGCTCCATCAGCACGCTCCGCAGGAGCGAGTCGTTACAATCTACAAGAATTGTCCGCCGCCTCCTCATCCGTCTCCGCCACGGATAGCCTCGGCTCGCGTTTACGCGGCGGCGCGAAGGCGTTCGTGAGATTTCTGTTCCCAGGGGGCGCGGAGAAGGACCCTGGCTTCAAGGAGGAGATTCGCCATCGTTCGCTGCGGGGCGTCTATATCCTTGTCGGCGTAACGGCGTTCTTGCCGTTCCTGTCGCTCCTCTTTCACGGATTAGCGAGTCTCTTTGCCCCGGAGCCGCAGACGTCGTCGCCTTCGAGGCTCGTGCTGCTGACACTGGCGGCATCCGTGCTCGCAGCCACGCGCACGGATCTTGGCCGCCGACACGCCCGCCCGCTGGCATTTGCCATGGGGATCGGCGTAACGGCGGTCATCACTTGGTCGAGCATCTTTGAAGATCCCGGGGACGCAGCAACGACCGTGTTGGGATCCATGATCGACGTCATCGTCGTATTGATGGTGTCCCTTGCTGCGATTCCCGCAAGGCCGTTACAGATGTTCGCCTATGGAGTGCTTCTCTTCGGGGTCGACTTGGCGTGGGCCTCGATCGCTTCCAGCCAGGGGCTGCTTGACACCCCGCCCACACATTATTATTCGGGGGGCTTTCTAGTGGCCGTATTGTGCGGCGCCCTGTCCGGGCTCACCTATCAACTGCTCCACAACAGTTACCTCGCGCAGCGCGAGCGACTCGCCTCACAGTCCCGCTTGTTGCATTCGGAGACGGCGTTGTCGTTCGCTCGACTGTCGGCCACGCTCAGCCACGAGCTCAACTCTCCATTGGGCGCGCTGCGTAGTTCCATTTCGTCGTTGCAGACCATCGCGGATAGGGGAGATATTCCGGAAGCCCGCAAGGAACGCATCCGCGGCCTACAACGCAACTTACTCGCAGGGTCCGAGCAAGCCGTCGACAAGATCAGCAAGATGGTCGATCGTATTCAACGTTTTACGAATCTCGATCGCGCTGAAGTGACACAGGTAGAGATCGACAAGATGCTGCACGACGTGGTTCAGATGGTACGAGCCGAGGACGAGGCTGGATCAGAGATCCAGCTCACGACGACTGAAATGCCGCCGGTCCAGTTGAAGCCCCAGCCGATCAGCAGCGTCTTCTCCCGACTACTGCACAACGCCGTTCGAGTCAGCGCCGGTCGAGGCCCCGTCGAGGTGAACGCGAAGCGTGAGGGCGACGAGATTCTCGTTTCGGTCCAGGATCACGGCGAGGGACTATCGAGCGAAGAACTCAGCGAGTTGTTCCAACCCGGCTTCAAGACAAGAGACGGAAGAGTAGAGGCCTCCAAGTGGGGGCTCTTTACGGCGCGCCAAGCGATCCGCGAGCACGGCGGCGATATCTCGGCTACGCGAGCTGAGCAGGGCGGAACTCAGGTGCTCGTGCGACTGCCGCTCTAGAGACCCGGGCCTCGTCGAGCGTCCGCGCCATCGCACGTAGGTTCGTGTACGCCCGGTGCGCCATCTGCTTCGTCGCTCCGATGGTCGAATCTCGCGCACGAGCCGCTTCTTCGAGCGTCATCCCGCGCACTTTGAGCAGTACGACGACTTCTCGCTGACGAGCGGGCAGACTGGTCATCAGCACCCGAAATACGTTCCTCGCTTCCGTGGCACGCACCAACGACATGGGATCCGCAAACGAATCGCCGTCGAATTCCTGATGCGCTTCGACACGGGTCATCCGGCGATACTCGTCGCTGCGGGCGTTTCGAGCGATCGCGTAGATCCAAGGCAACAGCGGCCGACCGGCCTGATAGCTGTGGCGAGCCTGGTGCACCCGCATCCAGCAGATCTGGACCAGATCGTCGGCCTGTCGGCGGGTGACGCTCGGGCCGAGGAAGAAGTACCGAAGCTTGGGCGACAGCCGCTCCACCAATTGGCTGAATGCTTGCTCGTCGGAAAGTTGGTAGGCCTCCATCAGGCTCTCGAGGGAGGGTTGCGACTGGGTTTTGCGCTCGTCGGTATTCACTGTAGTCCTCCAGTAAAGGCGTCCGCGGCGGCGGCCCAAGGACTCAGCGGGGCCTGGTCGCTCTGACTCTCAGCCTCAACGGCGGATTGACACGAGACGCACCGCGAGGCCCACGGGAGAGCCCGCAGACGGGCTGTCGCGATCGGGGCGCCGCACGTCTCACAGAGGCCGTAAGACGAGGTCTCGATGCGCCGCAGCGCCGTCTGAACGTCCTTCGCCGTTCTCCGTTGAACGTTGGCCGCCTCCACCGTGAGATCGATCTCGGTCTCCGAGAGCGCTTGTTCATGAGCGTCGCCGGTCGGCAGCTCAAGACTGGGTACGGCTCGCAACGCGAGCGTGGACAGGACGTCTTCCAGTTCTTGACGAACTTGATGCACTTGTTGATTGGACATAGCAGGCTCCTCCTCTGTATCGACGACTGATTTACGGCGATGCGCGGCCCGCTCCCGGGCGGGCCGCGCGAACCGCGAATTAGTCGGTCGGCGTTCCTCCCAGCTTTTGGACGACTTCGTCGGTCGTCCAAACGGCGCCGGCGATGAAGCGGTAGTTGACGACGGCGGCTGCATAGCCGTCTCCTTCCTCTACCTGTGCTGCGGCAGTGGCGTCTTTGACGACCGCCACCTCAAAGCCTTGCTCCACCAGCTCCCGCATGTGGCTCTCCGTGCAGAGGTTGGCGGACATGCCGCCGAGGATCACCCGGTCAATCCCTTGCTTGCGCAGTTGCAGGACCAGGTCGTTTGTCTCCGGCCCGTAGACCTTGTGAGGGCTCGAGACCACGGTCTCGCCGTCCTGGATGTAAGGCTTGTAGCGCTCGAGCCAGTCGGCGCCCGACCCCTCGAACCCTTCAAGATTCAGGGCGTCTTCGCGGTCAAACATGCCAATTTTGTGCATCAGCGCCTCGAGTGCGCCTTCAAACTGCCAGCCGTGGTCGGCTGGGTAGTAATAGTGGGGCGAGATGAAGACCGGGATACCGTTCGCTTTCGCCAGCTTGAACAGCGTTTCGATGTTCTCGACGGTCTTGTTCTCGGCGACGTTCTTGCCGACGACGCCCCAAGTGACGCCCTCCGGACTCAAGAAGTCGTTCTGCGGATCAGTAATCACCAGCGCCGTATTGGCCGGGTCGATTTGCATGCCGGGATTCGGGAGCTGTCCGAAGACGGTGCTCGTCAGGATGGTGAGGGCGGCAAAGCCTAGAAGTACGCGCATTGTATTTTCCTCCTGGTAGATCAACTTTCGGAATTTGTCGGGGCCGTGCGGCCTAGTCGGTCAACTCCGCCGGGGCCTTCTCACGAATCTGTCGCCATTGCCGGTCCGCTTTGGCGATGTTGCCCGAAATGTCTTCACGCCACTTCTTGAGGATTTCCGGATTGAGGTTGAAGTAGAGCTTGCCGTCGACGAGCGTGTAGAGCCTCGGGTCGCCGTCGAATTTCGCGCCGAGGGCCGTCCCGTACGCGCAGAAACCGCCGTATTGCGGCAGGTAGCGCTCCGGGTCCGATTCAAATTTGCGCTTGTTGGCGGCGCTGACGAAGCGATAGACGGCATCGCCGTGCTTAGAGGAGTGGACGGCTTGTCCGAGACGAGCGCGGTCTTCGGCGTGGTAGGCCACTGGATCGTAGCCATGGATGGCGAGCGGGCCGCCGGACAAGGTCATGCCCGTGCTGACGTTGACGTCGTTGGCGATCGCCGGCGCGGCGCCCGCTGTGGAAAGGACCGCCAACGCGAGAAAGGCGAGGAGACCGCCCTTTCGGCGGTCGGATTTGCTGATCAATTCGAACATCGTGATTGTCTCTCCCTGTATTCTTTGAGCGCCGCTGACTGCGGCGACGCATGAAGAGAGATCAATCGGGGGGCCAAACGAGAAGATCGCCCGTATCCATCTTATTTACAGCTAGTTACATGTCCAGAAAGAGGGCAACAAGCAATACGACGATTCGAACATTAACGCAATTACGTACACGTCTTACGACTTTTCGTTATCACCCGTCGACTTCAGGTGCGGGGCTTGCCAGATGGCCGATCAATGCCGGTATGGTTAGCCTATGGCGACTATGGTCCGGGATCTGCTTCTACATCAAGCGCACGCAGATGCTTGCTTGCTCATGGCGGTGAGGGCGCATCGCGCGGCCTCCCTCGACGAAGAGCTGCGTAGCCTCCTGCATCACGTGCTCGAAGCCCATCGCTTCTGGACGCACCTGTGTCGCGGCGTCCCGTTCTCTGAGGAGGCGGAATCCATCGCTCCTGCGACGCTCGACGAGCTCATCGATCAGCACCGAGCGACCCAGGCGCAAGAGTCGGCTTGGATCGATCGACTCGACGAAGGCGCCTTGTCTGAAGTCGTGGAGTCGCACTACTTCCCGGGACGCCGAATTCCCGTTTCCGAAGCGCTGCTGCAGGTTTGCCTGCATAGCCAAGGACATCGCGCTCAGTGTGCGGCGCGGCTGCGGTCATTGGGAGGCGAGCCGCCGCGAACGGACTACATTCTTTGGGCTGCCGACCGACCGTCTCCGAACTGGGGATAGCGCTGAGAGCACGAGAGCACCTGGCTAGTTTGCCGTCTGCGGGCCCGGCGGCGCTATGATCCTTCTTGCAGTCAGGCAAAGTCTCAAGGCTCTCCTAGCCCACGCAAGCCGCGGCAAGAAGAACATCAAATGAAACACCCCCTACGCGCACTCGCCGTTCTCCCTTTCATTCTGGTCGCTACCCCTGTGGCGCACTCGCAGTCGGAGACCGGAGTCGTCGATTCGCTGAAGGTGACCATCCTATCGACCATGCTCGCGGACCGGGGCATCGGCGAGTGGGGCTTCTCTGCGTTGATCGAAGCCGACGGACACAGAATCCTGTTCGATACGGGCGCCCGCCCCAAAACGGTGCTGCAAAATGCAACAGAACTTGGGGTTGATCTCACGAACGTCCCGGAGCTGATCCTGAGTCACAACCACGGAGACCACACGGGGGGCTTGCTCAGTTTGCGTCGCGAAATCGCCAAACAGGCCTCCGACGCACTGTCTCGTGCGCACGTCGGCCGAGGAATTTTCTGGGCAAGGCCTCCAAACCGCCGATGGCAAGCGATGTCGGAGGTCAAGACGGATTATGCCGATCTCGGCGGCGAATTCATCGAGCACGACAAGCCTACGCAGATTCATCCCGGTATCTGGGTCACCGGCCCGGTGCCCCGTATCCACGTGGAGCGCAATTGGGGTATGGGGGGCAAGGTCGGCCAGGTTCAGACTCCAGCCGGCCCGACCGAAGACAACATCCCCGAGAGCATGTCCCTAGTCATCGATACCAGGCAGGGGTTAGTCGTGATCTCCGGCTGTGGACACGCGGGCATCATCAACACGCTGGAATATGCGCGCAAGTCCGTCAGACAAGCCCCGATCCATGCCGCAGTGGGCGGCTTCCATCTCCTCAATGCTACTGACAGTCATCTGGAATGGACAGCCTCGAAGCTGGGGGAAGTGGGCCTGCGGAACTTCATTGGGGCTCACTGCACGGGGATTGAAGCCGTCTATCAGATCCGCGCTTTGACCGGCCTGGGCAGAAAGACGGCCGTCGTAGGAGCCGTCGGGGCCTCGTTCTCGTTGGGAGACGGCATTGATCCGCTGATGTTGGCGAGATGATGCGCCCCAGCGCACAGGCCCCTAAGCCGGATTGTTTCTACTCGAGCCCGGATGCTCCGTCCAACGTAAACGCCAGGATGCTGTCGTCGACTGTCGGGTTGTTGAAGAAGCCGCCGCCGGTCGCCGTAATGGCGATGTATTGCCGCTTGTCCGCCCCCAGGTAGCTGATGGGGACGGCTTGAGCCGCGCCCTTCAGTTTCTGCGTCCACAGTTCCTCGCCTGTCTTGGCGTCGAAGGCGCGGAACCGAGCGTCATCGGTCGCGGCGACGAAGACCAGGCCGCCGCCGGTCACGATGGTTCCGCCGTTCCCTGGACGTCCGGTCTTCTGCAGTTCAGGCGGGAAGCTCTCGGTAATCCCCAGCGGAACTCGCCAGACGAACTCTCCCGTCGAGACGTCCACGGCTGTGAGCCGGCCCCAGGGTGGTTCCTGGCACGGCAACTGCTGCGGCGAACCTTTCTGCTCGACGCTGAAGCGACCACCCGCGCCCTCGACGCCTTTGTACGGGCCACTCGGCTCTACGCGATTGCCTCTACCGGCTGCGCGGGCCCGGCCGGACTCGGGATCGTGATCCTGCATGCCTGAGACCTGACCGAGTTCGCTCGTATTGATGAACAGATAGCCCAGCTCGGGACTGTAAGACATGCCGCCCCAATTGACTCCGCCGTGGTTGCCCGGGAAACGGACGCTCAGGCGGTTGTATCCGGGAGGCATGTACGGACCACCGAAGCGCGCTCCCCCGAATTTCTCCAAGCAAGCCGCTTTGAGTTCCGGCGTCACGCTTACGATCTCGTCCTTGGTGACCGAGAGACGCGACAGCGGTTCCGGCTTGATGGGAAACGGCTGGGTCGGAGAGGCCTTCTCCAGCGGGATGTTGCTCTTCTCGACGGGACGCTCTTCCACTCCGAAGATCGGTTCGCCGGTCTCGCGGTTCAAGATAAACAGCAGAGCTACTTTCGTCAGCGCGGCCACGGCTGGAATCGTCTCGCCGTCCCGCTTGACGTCGACCAATACCGGGGCGGCCGCGAAGTCCGCGTCCCAAATGTCATGGTGGACGGCTTGGAAATGCCAGAGGTACTTGCCGGTCTTGGCGTTGACGGCCACGAGACTCGTGCCGAACAGGTTGTCTCCGCCCCGGTCGCCGCCGTACTGATCCACAGACGGAGCGCCGAACGGGATGTAGAGGATGCCGCGTTCGGCATCGACGGTGAACAGCCCCCAGACGTTGACGCCCGTGCGATTCCGCCAGCTGTCGCCTTCCCACGTGTCATTGAAAGGCTCGCCCTCGCGCGGTATGGAATGGAACGTCCAAACCTTTTTGCCGGTCCGCATGTCGAAGGCGCGGATGTCGCCGGCCGGACCGATCGCCGGAACCTCTTGCGTGCTGCCGCCGACGATCACCAAGTTCTTGTAGACGTGGGGAGGCGAACTGACCCGGTTACGGCCGGGCAAGCCGCGCATGATGTCCTCCGTGTTGATGTTGAGAATGCCGTTGTCGCCAAAGGCGAGATTGGGTTCGCCGGTCTCGGCACTCACTGAATAGAGCTTGCCGTCGTTGGATCCGAACACGACCTGCCCCGGCGTCTTCCCATCTCCGGCCCAGAACTCCAGTCCCCGTGAGGTCGGCGAACTCGAGGGAAGCGCATAAGTCCAAATCTCTTCACCCGTCGTCGGGTCCAGGGCGGAGACGCGGCCGTAGGGCGATGTGATGTACATCTTGCCATTGACCACCAGGGGCGTCAGCGTGCTCGAACGGAACCGCCCGTCACGCATGCGCGAGCGAGTCGACTGCTCCGGGTGGGGGCCTCGCGGCGCTGGAGTCGCGGGTGCGGCGCCCTCGGGCTTCATATGATACGACCACGCCAGCTTCAACCGGCCCACGTTGTGCGGGTTGATCTCCATCAATGGCGAGAAGCGGTTGCTTCCCGAGTCTTGACCGTAGGTTCGCCACTCCGTCTCGGGCGGATTCGGTTCAGTCGGCGCTCCCCCTACAGGCTTGTTATCGGCCTTGGGCTGAGAGGAAGGCGTTACGCGAGGCTTAGCCGCCACGGCGGGCGGCGTCGCCTCGGATGCGCTGAAGTGTTCCTCCAAGTAGGCGATCACGATCTCAATTTCTTGCTCGGTCCCCTGGGCGCCCTTGGTGATCATGTCGTCCACGGTGCTAGGCCAGAGTTCCTTGGTCACCCCCGCATCCGTGACCGTCTCCAGCCCGTGACATCCCACGCACATGCGCACCATGAGCTCCTGCCCTTTGCCCGGAGGCAGCGCGTCCGCGGCTGTTGCAACCGGCAGGGCGCCTGAAAGGAACAGGGCAAGGGATAGTAGGAGGGGGGAACGCATAGGTCTCTATCGTAGTGCTTCCAAAGACGCCGGAATCAATGAGGCGGTTACGCCGATCGAGAGGCAGCGGACGCTTCTTCTCGCAGCCAGGCGCGTCCAGTCGAATCCGCAGTTCGAATCGCGTCGGCGACCATCGCGGAGTCGACCTCAAACGGCTGATTGTGGATCGTCTCCTCGGGCGAGACCGTTCGGCGCGCAATGACGTCGATCGTTTCGCGTGAGCAGTTCCCGAGTCCAACTTCCGCCAGTGAAACCGGCAGCCCGACTTCGCTTGAAAACGTCAAGAGCTCTTCAACCTCCGGGCGAGACTTGCCCTCAAGAATCAGTTGAGTCAGGGCTCCGAAGGCGACCTTCTCGCCGTGCAGGTGGGCGTGGGTCTCGGGCACAGCCGTGAGGCCGTTGTGGATGGCGTGCGCCGCCGCCAATCCCGAGGACTCGAATCCGAGTCCCGACAACAAAGTGTTCGCTTCGACCACCCGCTCCATCGCAGGAGTCACGGCGTTGGAATCGACGGCGAGTTTCGCGGCGGCGCCGTCGGCGATAAGCGTTCGATAGCAGAGCTGAGCCAACGCCAACGCACTCTGCGTGGATCCGCCGCCGCGCATGTTCTTCACGCGACCTTCAAAACAGGTGCGCGCCTCCAGCATCGTCGCCAAGGCATCCCCCATACCGGCTACGAGGAAGCGAGCCGGGGCCCGCGCCACAACCTCCGTATCCACCAGCACGAGGTCCGGATTCCGCGCGTAGATCCGATACTCCTCGACGGCGCCGTCCGGCGTGTAGATCACCGAGAGCGCACTACAAGGGGCGTCGCTCGAGGCGATGGTGGGACAGTTGACGATCGGAAGCTTCAAGTCGGAGGCGACGGCTCGAGCGGCATCCAGAAGCTTCCCGCCTCCAGCGCCCACGATGACCTTCGCTCCGACCTCCGACGCTTGCAATCGGCCACGCTCGATTTCCGCGAGCGTACACTCCCCGCCGAAATCCCAAACGGAATACTCGAATCCCGAGTCGCCGAGAGACTCGCGCCAAGTCGCCTCCAGGAGTCGACGAGCCGAACCGCCCGCCATGATCAGCACCGGACCTTCGAGCCCCAGGGTCGCCATCTCGGCGCCGAGCGCCCGAGTGGCGTTGCGACCTTGCGTATAGCGGGCAGGAGAAGAGAAGACCGAGAGCACCGAGTCATTCTACGGGATCGTTTCCTGGAGCGTCCTACCAGCCCTTTGGCGCCTTCGAGCACCCTGGATCATCACGACCCAGTAGCGGCTCGCAGCTTGTAACGTCGTCTCGCATCAGCTATGCTGCAGCAGCTGGTGACCACAAGCTGGTTCCCGGCAGGAGACGCTTTGGGCCTTCGGTGCTCCCTGCGCCGGCTCATGAATATCCTTCTCTATAACCCCGACAACGGCGTCTCACGCAACTTCATGCCTCACCTCTGGATGTTTCTCCTCCAGAGGTTGACCCCTGCCGGGCACCAAGTGTTCCTCATCGACGGCAACGCTCGACCCATGTCCGAGGCGGATCTCTGCGTCTACATACGCGAAAACGACATTGGTCTCGTGGGCATTGGAGCGATGACGCGCATGATCGCTCGCGCCTATAAGTTCGCCGAGGCCATTCGCGCGATTGGCGTACCGGTCGTCATGGGCGGACCGCACGTCACCGAAGTACCTGACGAGCCGCTAGGCCGGAACGGCGGAAAGCGCTACGCCGACGCGATCGCGGTCGGAGAAGCCGACGACACGTGGCCCCAGATCGTTGAGGACGCCGCCAACGGCTGTCTCAAGGAGCTCTACGAGCCGGTCAACAGCGAGGGCGTAGAGGTCAAGCCGAGCCTTGAAGACTATCCGGAAATTGGCTGGACCGAGCTCGATCTGGATCAGTTCAACCTGGTCCCCAAGTTCTTGCGCTCACAGCTCAATAAGATCGGCAACGGTTGGAGTTCCTTCCGAGTGATTCCCATCGAGTCCGGGAGAGGCTGCCCCTACGGTTGTGAGTTCTGCACCGTGACGGGCTTCTTTGGAGACTCGCTGCGTTTTCGATCCGACGAGAGCGTAGTCAACGAGATGGTGCGATTGAAGCGCCGCGCCCGGCAAGAGCGCGGGGAAGTCGCCATCTTCTTTGTGGACGACAACTTCGCCATCAACCGCAAGCGAACCAAGTCGCTCCTCCGCGCCATCATCGCCTCCGATGTACGAATCCCCTGGGTGGCACAAATCAGCGCCAACCTCCTGCAGGACACTGAACTCGTGGACCTGATCGAACGAGCCTACGGCAAGTGGATCTTCATCGGAATGGAGTCGATCGACGACGCCAATCTCAAAGACGTCAACAAGAGCTTCAATAAGCCGGAAACGTACAAGGCCGTACTCGAGAATCTCGCCGAACGGGACATTTACGCCATCACCTCGTTCATCTTCGGGATGGACAACGACACCACTGGCGTTGCTGAGCGGACTCTGTCGAAGATCCACTCTTGGCCGCCGGGTCTGCCGGTCTTCGGACAGTTGACTCCATTTCCAGCAACGCCGCTCTACGACCGTCTTCTAGCGGCGGGCCGCTTGATTCGGCCGAAACACTGGCTCGATTTCGCACCTTTCGTGATGTGCCACACGCCGCTCAAAATGACTGTGGATGAGGCTCGCAGCGAGATTCGGCACGCATGGACGGAATCCTATAGTCCGGAAAGGAACCGTGCCGCAATGGAGTGGCTCAAGGATAAGCCGGTCCCGGATCGCGTCATGCACCTGTTGGCCCGGATGGCCTTCCGTGGAATCTACTTCCCTAAGGGCAGCAACTTCGGCTGGTTCCGGGTCGTCACCCAGCACTGGCGTTTGGCTTGGGACTTGATACGGGAGATTCGCGCTCGGCCGAATACCCCTGCTTCGGAGGCCGCGCCAGCCCCGACGGGCTCATAACCCGCAGTCGACTACGACGCTACCGCAAGCGCCGCTGTGAGTGGCTCCCCTAGACCCGCTTGAACGACTCTCTAGACCTTTTTGAAGATCGAGTCGCTCAACGTGCCCGTGCTGTCGGCAAAGGACTCTTCCTCAATACCGAGCGTCCGCAGGATGCTCAGGTACATGTTCGACATCCGCGTCTCGCCGTCACGCCAATAGGAGCCGTGCTCGATGCCCATGTTGGCGCCCCCGGCGACTAGCGTCGGCAAGTTGACCGAGGTATGCGTGGTGCTGGCGCCGCTGCCGTAGAGAACTAGGGTGTTGTCGAGGAGCGTACCGTTGCGGTCCTCGTAGCTGTTCATGCGGTTGAAGAAGTGAGCCAGCTGCTCGCTCAGGAAGTGATCGTACTTGGCGAAGTGATGCTGTCCGTCTTTGTCGGTCGCGTGCGACAGCTTGTGGTGCGTATCCGACAGACCGAGCTTGAGCGGGAACGTATCGCTGATACCCATCCCGTCCTCGCGGTTGAGCATGAACGTCACGGTGCGAGTGATATCGGCGTCGAAGGCCAACGCGATCAAGTCGAACATAGTGCGGTAGTACTCGGCCGGCTCGCCGTCGGGCTTCGCGTCCAAATTCAAGTGCGAGTAGTCCTGGGCCTTGAGCGGGATGTCGATCCATCGCTCGGATGCGATCAAGCGCGACTCCACTTCGTTGAGCGAGGTCAAATATTGATCCATGCGCTCGCGGTCGGACTTGCCGAGTTGACGATCCAGCGATCGAGCGCTGTCGGCTACGGCGTCGACCAGCTTCACGCGACGTTGCAGCTTAGCGCGTTGCGCCTCCAGCGACGAACGGTCGCCCCGGAACAATCGATCGAAAATGCGGCGCGGATCATTCTCCGCCGGAATCGGCTTACCTTCCAGGCTGTAGGATATGGTGCCGGTCCGCGAGAGATACCCGGTGCCGGCGTCGATTGAGAGTACCAGCGAAGGCTGACGGCAATACTGTTTGGTGTGCAGGGCGACAATCTGGTCCAGCCCAACCGTGTTGTACGTACCGGGCTTTGGATTGTGCAGAGGGGCGCCGGTGAGCCACATGTCCGAGCAAGTGTGCGGATCGGCCTTCGGACCGCTTGGATGATAGAGACCGCCCATGAAGCTAATCTGCTTCCGGAACGGGCTCAGCGGCTCGGTGGACTTGCCGAAGACGTACTCTCCGTTCTGCTCAGCCCTGGGGAACCAACTCCACTCGTCCAGCCGGTTCTCTTCCCTGGGCAACGACATTCCGTTCGCCGTGTAGAGCGCGCAGAAGCGCCGGGGCGCCTGATCCGTCACCTCTGCTCCCATCACGTCGAGAACGGGGAGAGCGAGGGCGGCGCCTCCGACTCCTCGGAGAAAGGCGCGGCGGTCAAGTTTGAGTGGGGTCAGCATCAGTGATCTCGGGCGGGTTCAGCGTTATTGTAACGGCACTCGATGTTCTTGCGAAACCGGCATGTGAACATTCAGGGTTAGAAACTGTCTCAGCGCGAATCTCCACGGAGTGCGCTACTTCTCCAGGAAGAACTCGCTGTTCACCACGTAGCGGATCATGTCTTGCATACGGTAGTCCCCTGCCCGCAGTTGGACGGCGTCTTCCTTCAACAGGTGCTGCTCGTTGTAAGTGAGGCTGCGGCCGTTCGCGTAGACCAGGAGGTGCTTGAGTACGCTGTACGCGATCTGGTCGACACGATCCTCGGCGAGGTAGCGCTTGAGCTCATTGGCGCCGTTGATCTGCGTACCGTCGGGCAGGGTGGAAACGGCATCGGCGGGTTCCGCCTTCAGCCGACCGCCTGCGTCGAACTCCTGCAGCGCAATTCCCCAGGGGTCGATCTTCAGGTGGCACTCATTGCAGCCCGGAAGGTTGCGGTGCTGCTCCAAGCGCTTCCGCAGTGAGAGCCCCTCCGTATCAGCCTCCAAGTCAGGGACGTTGGGCGGCGGCGGATCCGGCGGCTCGGCGACAATCTTTCTTGCCACCCATGCGCCGCGCTTGACTGGGTTGGATTCGCGACCATCCGACAGGCCGGCCATCAGGGCCACCTGCGTGAGTAAGCCGCCCAACTCGGGACGACCATGTACCACCGGTACGTAGTCGAAGCCGCTCTCGGTCTTGTCTCCTAGATCGTAGTAGCCCGCCACTGCTTCATTCGCGACGATGTACTTCGATTGGATGAGGTTGCTTACCGGTTCGTTAGCCCGGATCAGATACTTGAACGACTCGATCGGCTCCTGACGCAGATGCTTTCGCGCGTCCCGGGTCAGCTTAGAGAACTTCGTTCGGTCCGGCTCCACAACATCGAACTTCTCCAGGCTGAGCCACTGTGAACCGAACTGCTCGGTGAATCGAGCGAAACGCTCGTCCTGAACCATACGCCCCACTTCCGAGTCCAGGTGATCGCGAAGCGTTCCGGCCGCGGCCAAATCCAGCGTGCGCCGATCGGGCGGGCCGTTCCACAGGAAATACGACAGCTTGGACGCCAGTTCGTAGTCGTCGATCGGTTCCGCCTCCGGCGTGCTGCTCGCTTCCACCAGGAACAGGAACTGAGGCGACGTCAGAGTCACCTGAAGGGCATCCTTGATGCTCTGCTGAAAGGTGTTTCCAGATTCCAGAGAGTTCTCAAAGACGGACACCAAGGCGTTCTCTTCTTCCGTGTCCAGCGGACGGCGGTAGGCCCTCTCGGCGAAGTCGCCGATGATTTCGCGAGCGTAGGCCGACGTATCGCTCTTGCGATCCGATTCCCGAAAGATCGCCGTGTGCGACTTCGGCGGCCACGTCTCGTAGAACGGTCCCTCGAACTCGACCGAGCGCACGACCAAGCGCGGCATATCGCGTCCGTCCGTGTATTCGCTCCGGACGCCGATTTCACGGACGCCCGCCAAGTAGTTGACGTTGTTCTTTTCGACGCTCGGACTGGGGTAGTTGTTGATAGCCCCCTCAAAGGTAAACTGCGTCAGGTTCGAGCCCGGGACTCTCTGAGGAGCGCCAACGGGCGCGAAGGTACTTCCACAATCCCTCCGGAACCCCATGTGCACTCCGAGCCGCGGGACGCGTTGTTGGAATGCGCGGAAACGCTTCGCCACCGGATCGTCATCATCCAGACGAGTGAGCACGACGCGGTCGAGCGGCCGCACGCCGTCGCCGGAAGCCTGGATCTCAAGAGGCCCGGCGTCGAGCTGAAGCGCGACGTAAGCGGGCTGCTTGAGTTCGCCTGAGAACGGTCGATCGCCCAAGCTGAACTCGATGGTCTGGGGAGTCTCGGCGGGCGGTATGGCAAACTCGCGCCCGGGCTCGATCAACGCCTGCAATTCCGACTCGGCGAGCGCACGCTTGTAGATACGAACTTCGTCGAGGTCGCCCTTGAAGTGGTTGTTGTAGGAGATGCGGCCCAGTCGAAGCGGCTCGGAGTTGTCCAAATCAGCGTCGCTGAACGTTCCCTTCGCGACCGCGTAGCCGTTGACGTAGACCCGGGTCTGATCAGCGTGGCCGCGGCGGACGACGACGGCAACGTGCTGCCACGCATCCGTCCGTAAAACCCCTGCCGGCGAAGTCATGGACTCTGCGTCGACGTCGGCCCCTTTGATCGTGAAGCGAATCGCGCCTCGGTTTCCGGCAGTCAGTTGCCAACCCGGCGCCCCCTCCCTCGCACCCAACGCCGTCACCACGGAGTTGCGCAGTTGTGCGGGACGGATCCAAGCGGCGACCGTGAAGTCCTCGCGCCCCACGTTCATCTCATCCTGATGTGGGAAGAAGACGCCGTCTCCGTCCCCGTCGAACGACGCCGCTTTGCCGAATGGGGAATCGATCAGCCTTGCTTCGCCTTCCACCTGATCGGCATCCACTTGGTTGAGGTCGAAGGCCCCGGCCAACCCGTTCGTCATTCGCGAGGCGTCCGGCGAGGGCAGTTCGCCACGCGGCTGCTCGTGCACGTCGACCTGGTAAATACCCGGCTCTCGGATATTCATGGTCTGCGGCCTCGACAAGTTGTCTGCAACGAGTTGGCGGCCCGCGTCTTCGACTTGCGGTTCATCGGAGGGATTCAAGAGAAGGCCGTCGTCGTACTTCGCCGCGGTCACGGTTACGCGAAACCGGCCGTCATCGGGCAACTCGCGCAAGGAGATCTTGAAGTTCGCGCTGTGCCCGAAAGTTCCGTCGGCCCCAAAGAGTTCGTCGTTGGGAATCGCGGGACGCAACAGCAGTCCCTCAGGTACCGTCTTGTAGGCGGCGCCCTTCGGATAGCCTCGACTTCCCCGCATGTCTGCAAAGACGGCGTGGTAAATGCTGTTGAAGTCGCGCCAGCCGCGAACGGTCCCGTTGCCCTGATAACCCTCGATGAACCGATAGCTGGTCTTCATCATGAACGGATCCAAGGGGAAGGACTTCTGGGCCGTCAGCTGTTCGACCACGTAGTCCGAGTTCGGCAGCAGCATGCTGTTCGCGCCGAGGATCAGTTTCTCCTTCAGCGGCGCCGGATTGATCGCAGCACCGAGGTCGACCTTGAAATTCTGAATTCGGGGCTTCTCGTCCGGGTTGACGATCGCCCGTGTGAGGCCCTTCTCTGCGATTTCAAAGTAGGACTCCATCAACAGCGGAGAGAGCTCAAGGGTCGCCGTGTTGTTGACGAAGCCGTCCTCAGAGATCGCATCGGGCGGCAAGATGTCGGTGAGATCGTCTTCAAGTCCAAGCAGTTCTTGGAGCGTGTTGCCGTACTGCGCGACGGTGAGGCGGCGCACAATGCCGTTCTTGGGAGCGGGACGCAAGCGGGCGACCTCAACCGCTCCGCTGATCCACTCGACCATCTGCCGACGCTCTTCCTCGGTCGGCTGAGGCATTCCGGCAGGGGGCATCGTGCCCTTCTCGATCCGTCGCCGGACAGCACTCCAGAGGCGCAGTCGGCGATCCTCCATCCTGCCGTCGAGTTGGTCGACGCGAATGCCGGACATCGACGTGTCCTCGTTGTGGCACTGCATGCAGTGCTGCTTGAGAAACGGCTGGATCTTGTGTTCAAACGACGCCTCAAGCGTCGTTGCATCCGTCGCGGCGGCCTCAGCGGGTGAGGACGGCGTGACCAACCACGCCGTACCGGTCGCCGCCAGGATCACCGCCAACCAAAGAATCGATCGCTCCGCAAATCGCGAACGACGACTTCGGCAACGAGACGGCTCCGGGATGTTAACGGTCACAGAGGGTATTTTAGCGCGCCCGGAATCAGGGCGGCTCACTCGAGATGGATAGGGTTCAGCGAGACCGCGCCTGGTCTCAGGCGTTCGCCGCGCACACCGAAGCGAGAGGACGAATCGAGTCCTAACGTCGGCTTCGTCCGTATCCGATGCCCATCGTAGAGCGGACCGACTGCAAGAAGCCGTGCCGAATACTGCTGCTGAAGCTGGGAGGCGTCGCCTTGTATTGCTTGCTGAGAGTGGACTTGGGCTTGGACTTCAGTTCCAAGCGGAAGGGACGCGCAGGCCGGATGGGTGGGGCTGGCGGATCGAGCCCGACGACGCGGATTCCCGCCTTGGTAACGATGTCGTTTTCACCGACGACAAGCCAAGGACCGTGATACTTAGGCTCCGTTGCTAATGCCGGAAGAGCGGCGGCAGTCAGGGCAAAGAATATGAGAGTTCGCATGGTTCTAAGGGCATGCTTAGGATGACTCTACGACCAAGTATTAGGCAATGCCGCAAAGGGTTCATTTTGCGCGAGTTAAACCGGTACGGACGTACCTAGTACTATTTGATCGGCGGGCGTTTCACGGCCTAAGACGATCAGGTCTCTATTCTTCAGACGTACGCGACCGGAGGGCTACTCAAGGGCGATGGTTACCGCCAAACTCGAGGCGGCGGCAGACTCGATCCGCAGTTCAACTGCCCCTCCCGAGCCTGCACCCGCCGGAACGCGGACGTTGATCTGGTAGACCCCCGCGAAACCGGGCGCGAGTCCCGCAAACAGCACCTCGGCGACGTGGCCCCCAATCAGAACACGGGGCGCATGGACGACCACCGACAACGGGTCGACCGGCGACGGCGCGCCCACGCCGGGCGGGTTGGAGACCGCGCCGAGCCCGGCGGCAAAGATCTCCAGCACCTCGCCTGGAGCGGCGGGCCGCGAAGGTACGCCCTGGAGTTGACCGGCGACCAACCCTGTTCCCGCGATCAGGACCGCCGCCTGCCCTTGGCCGGACTGATCCAGAGTGAACGGCGCGGGCGCGGCGGTCTGGAGTTGGATGACCGCCCCGCCGCTCGCGACGCCCGCGCTCTCAATCTCCAGCCCGACGGCGCCCTCCACACCGAACGGAAGTTGCAGGTTGACCTGCGTTGGACTCACAAAGAAGAGCGCAACCGGGATGCCTTCCACTGCGGCCCGTACCGCGTTGAGCTGTTGAGGCAGGGGCAGAGCGGCAGCGACGGCTGAACCTTGCGAGAGGCGGGCTCCGAACACCGAAACCAGCGATCCGGGAGCCAGCGCGGGGCGAAAGTCGGCCGCGCTCACCACGGCGCCGGCGGAGAACTCGGGCGGCAACGTGGGGGCCAGGCGAAATAGGTCGTGCGTGCTCGAAAAGGTTCCTCCTGCTCTGGGCCCTCCGGAAGCCAGGTAGATGCGGCCGTCGCCGGTGGAGGCGGCGTAGAAACCATGTCGCGGATTGGGCATCGGCGCGAGCGTGCGCCATGCGTCCGTGGCAGGATCGTACTCTTCCACTTGCTCATAGGTCTGCTCAGGGCGACCGGAGGGGCCTTCTCCACCGAACACGAGAATGCGGCCTTCAAACACGGCCACGCCGACACCCGCGCGAGCGGTGGGCATCCGTGCTTTCCGATCCCAGGTTTCGGTCTCCGGATCAAACTCGAAAACTTCGTCCTGGACGGTATTGATCGCTCCGGTTCGCCCGCCTATCGCGTAGAATCTTCCGCCGGCAAACGCTCCGGCCAGATGGGTGCGCGGCTCGGGCAATGGAGGCAATAGACGCCATCGACGGGTAGAGACGTCGAAGACCTCAAACGCCTTGCCTGACTCCTGCGCGGCTTCCCCGCCCGCTACATAGATCAAACTGCCGTCCACTCCCACGCCGGAGGCGCCGCGCGGGACGGTCATGCGAGCGATCTCATCCCAGAGGTCGGCCGCCGGGTCGTAAACGTACGTGCGGTTCGTGAGAAACCCGCGACCCAGACGGATCGCTCCCAGGAGGTAGAGTTTCCCTTCGGCAGCGGCCAGGTTGCAGTGGTCGGCGCCGAGCGTGATGGGGATCCGGGCGCCCTCGGACCACCTGTCGGAAGCGATGTCGTAGATAAAGAGACGGTCGGATCGCAGACCGTCCGGCGTGATGCCGCAGACGGCGTAGATCTTTTCGCCGATGGCCGCGGCGGAGACCTCAGTGGCTTGTAGGGGAAACGGCGCGCGCGTCTCCCAGGACCCGAGTGAATTCCCAGAGGCTGGGGCGGAGGCGCCGAGAGCGATAAGCAACGCCGCGGACGCCAAGCGAAAGAGCATGGCTGCGCGCATTGTCGCAGGGTTTGACTCGCCAGGCGAGCGGTACGCAGGGGACTCCGTGCGCGGGCTCACTTACGGTGCGATCGCGTGTGGAGATCGGCCCACGGGGTCGGCGGCCCCTAAGTAACTCGTCCGCCCCTTCTCAGTCAGGTCCGATACCTGCGGCTCCTCTCACTTGATACACTTTCGGATCGGTACCCAACAACGAAGGCGAGTGAATCGAAGATGACTAATCTGGCGAAAGCAACACTAATTCTGGCCCTGGCCTGCGCTCCTCTTTGGGCCCAGGTGAATGCGGGGGATCAAGAGCCTGAGGCCGCGCTGCCTTTCGAGATGACGACGACGGCTTCGTTCGGCCTGCCGTGGCGGATCGCCTTTCTCCCGGACGGTCGCATGCTGGTCACGGAGAAGATCGGGCCCGTTTGGCTGGTCTCCGCCGAGGGCAAGAAGATCGCACCGCTGCGCAATTCCCCGCCCGTCTTCTGGCAGGGCCAGAACGGCATGCTCGGGGTCTACCTCTCGCCGCGATACGCCAGCGACCAGAGCATCTACCTCACCTACATCGAGCCGGGCGAGTACGGCGGCAGCCAAGTCTTGGCTCGCGCCAAACTCAACATCGAACGCGTTCCGAGACTGGAAGACCTTGAGGTGCTCTGGCGTCAAATGCCCAGGGGCATGGGCGGCCAAGCGGGCGGGCAGCTCGCCTTCTCACCCGACGGAAGGGTCCTGTATATGACGGTCGGCGATCGTCAGCGAATGACTCCCGCCCAGGACCCGAACCAGCCCGTGGGCAAGATCCTGCGCCTCACGCTTGACGGCAAGTCCGCTCCCGGAAATCCCAACTACGGCAAGACCGGCAAGCAGACGATCGAACTCATCGATCCGCCGCGGGACAGCGAACTCGCCAAGTCCGCGCCGGTAGTGAGCGAGTACACTTTTCCGCATCACAACATGACGCCGTCCGAAACCTGGGCCAGCGGCTTCCGCGCCCCCTACGGGCTGGCATTGTCGCCCGACGGCGAACTTTGGGAGCTTGAGCACGGCCCGCGCGGCGGCGACGAACTCAACCTGGTCGAGAAAGGCAAGAACTACGGTTGGCCGCTCGTCTCTTACGGGATGAACTACAACGAAGTGCCGATCCCCAGCCACGATGCGCACCCCGAGTTCACCCAGCCCGTCATCTATTGGAATCCGGTGATCGCGCCGGGCGACTTGATGTTCTACAGCGGCAAGAAAGCGTTCCCCGAGTGGGACGGCAACGCTTTCGCCGCCGGCCTCGGCAGCCGTTCCATCACCCGGCTCGTGATGGACGGAAAGGGCGGAGCCAAAGCGGTCGAGCGCTGGGACCTCGGCAAGCGCATCCGGGACATCACCCAGGCGCCCGACGGCACGCTGTGGCTGCTGGAGGACGGGAACCCCGGCGCCTTGATCCACGTCACACCCAAGTAGATGTTGCTGAGAGCCGCCGGACTGTTGCTCCTCGCCGTGCAATTGTACGGTCAGGAGCAGCCGCTCCCCTATAGCCACAAGACGCACCTCGCGCTAGGCCTGGAGTGCAAGGCGTGCCATAAGAACGCGGACCCGGGATCTTTCATGGGATTCCCCGCCGAGACGTTCTGCATGAGCTGCCACCAGGCGATCAAGACGGAGAGTCCTCACATCCAGAAGCTGGCGGCCGCCGCCGAAGCCGGAGAACCAATTCCGTGGGAGCGGATCTACCAGATAGAAAACTTCGTGTACTTCAGCCACCGCGTCCATACAAACGCCGGCGCAACCTGCGAGACCTGCCACGGTCCGGTCCGTGAGCGCGAGGTGATGACCAAGGAAGTCGTCCACAACATGAAGACCTGCATGGCATGCCACGAGGCGGAAGGGGCCCGAAACGACTGCGGGGCCTGCCACGAAGAGGACTTCTAGTCGAACCAAGACGCTCGACTTTTCGCGACTACCGAAAGCGCCCCAAGAGGGGGCGCCCCGGCGCGACGCCCTCGACGGTTTGACCGTCGCGGACCACAAACTCGCCGTTCACCAGCACGTGGACAACTCCCTTGGAAAAGCTCAGGTCGTCTTCAAACGTCGCCGTGTCGCGGATCTCGTCGGGATCGAACACGGCAATATCAGCGTCAGCGCCGGACTGAAGACGCCCCTTGCGCCGCGCCGCCGGCGTGATGATTTCCAGCCGCTCCGCCGGCATGATCGTCATCTTCCTCAGCCCTTCCATGAGCGACATGACGCCCTGCTCACGCACGTACCGCCCGAGCACCCGCGAGAACGTCCCCGCGCTGCGTGGATGGGCGCCCGGTGCGTAGGGCATGCCGTCGGAGGCGACCATCACGAACGGCGTGCGCATCGCGAGTTCAATCCACTCAGGCTTCATCATGTGCATGATCACGGTGCCGCCTTGGCTGCGGTAGCGATCAAACGTCTGAGCATTGAGCCGCTCGCCTGTGTCCTGAACCTGGATGTCCTGGTAGGTCATCCCGAGGCGCTCGCGCCAACCGGGATCAAAGATGGTGCTCGCAATATTCGTCGAGGCCGCGGTGTACGGATAAGCTTCCGTGGTCACGTCCACACCCTGCTTCTGAGCGCCCTCCACCAAATCCAGAACGACTTGGATATTGCCCAAGCTCATGCTGTTGACGTGGACAATGTGCAGAGGCGCCCCGGTGGCCGCGGCGTCGGCAATCACCTCCTGCATCGCAAACACGTTCATCCCGCGCACGTGGGTGAAGATCGGCGTGAGCGTAGGCCCCGCAAACTGGAACACGCGCAAGATCTCTTCGTTCGTCGCACCGGGAAAGTATCCGTGCGCCATCCCAATCCCGAGCGCCCCCTCATCCAGTCCTTCCTGCAAGGCCGCCGTCAGCACCGGCATGTGGGCGGGGTCGACCGCTTGGTAGCGCGCCTCGGCCAGCGTACGCTGCTCCTCATTTGAGAGCCTGGCCTTGCCGAGAATGCCGCTCAGCTTCGGCATCGCCCTCAGCCGGGACGCCCGATGTGAAACCGTCGCGCCATAGTTGATCAAGGCCTTGCCCGCACGTGCGGCGATCCACTCGGCGACGTTCGGCACCCCGCTCTCCAGCTCCAGAGCCGTGGTCACGCCGTCGTGTGCTTGGTACTTGTTCGCTTCGTAGGTCTGTCCATGGGCGTGCAGATCGATAAAGCCCGGCGCTACGACGAGCCCGGAGACGTCGATGGACAACTCCCCAGAAAGCGGCGACTCTGAGACAGCGGCGATCCGGCCCCCTCGTAAACCGACGTCCCGGACCGCGTTCAGCCCTGTCTCCGGGTCCATAACGCGTCCGCCCGAGAGAACGACGTCGAAAGGCTGCCCGACCGCGGCTACGGAAAGTAGGAAGAAGAGGAAGACTCGCACGGCGATCATGATAACCGTCTCCGGCGTAGAGCAGGTCCCATTAGCAAGCACCGACGACCCCGATCTATCATGGTGAGCCAAACCCGGTCGCCCCTAAGAGCCACCTATGAATTCCACCACCGTTGGATTCGTCCACACATCAGCAACGCTTGTTCCAGTATTTCAGGAGCTGGCAGCGAAGCACCTTGAGGGAATTGAGACGTTCCACCTGTCGGACGACAGTCTCATCAAAGACGTCATCCGCCGCAGCGAGCTCACTCCGCGGACGGCGAAGCGCGTGGAGAAACACGTCTCTTCCGCTGAAGAGGCGGGCGCTGATTTCATCCTCGTAACCTGCTCCTCCATCGGTCGTGCGGTGGAGTCCGCCGCCGCGCAAGCCAACGTTCCCGTGCTGCGGGTGGATCAACCGATGGCCGACGCGGCCGTGGCGGCTGGAAGCCGAATCGGGGTGGTCGCCACGCTGCAAACGACCCTCGACCCCACTGCGGACCTCATTCGGCGTCGCGCCCGCGCGGCGGATCGCGAGGTCGTGATCACCGAGCGGCTCTGCGACGGCGCCTTCGCTGCGCTCATGGACGGCGACCCCGCCGCGCATGACGCAGCCGTAGCCGCAGCTCTGCGCGAATTGTCAGCAACCTGCGACGTCATCGTACTTGCGCAGGCCAGCATGGCGAGGGTCGCGGATGCACTTCCCGCTGAAGAGAAGCCCGTCCCGGTGCTGTCCAGCCCAATACTAGCAATGCAACACCTGGCGGCCATACTGCGGCAACCATGACCTCAACCTCGTGGCAGCCTCTTGTAGTGATCCTCGCTGTCGCGGCCGCGATCGGCTTGCAATACAGCCCCAGGCTACGTGGGTTTCAGTTCACCGCTTGGATACTCGCGGCCGTCGCGGCCGGCATGATCTACCCCGAACGGCTGCTCCATATCGGCGAGTTCGATCTTCGCAATGAATGGCTCATCCTGTTCGTGGTGCAGGCCATCATGTTCGGGATGGGCGCCCAGATGAAGCTGGCGGACTTCAAGGGCGTGGTCCAAATGCCGTGGGCCGTGGGCATCGGAATCCTCGGCCAATTTACGATCATGCCTCTGGCGGGGTACGCACTCATCAAGCTGTTCCGTTTCGAGCCCGAGATTGCGGCGGGAGTCATCTTGATCGGGTCCTGCTCAGCCGGATTGGCGTCCAACGTGATGGCCTACATCGCCAAGGCGAACCTGGCGCTCTCCATTACGATGACCTCCGTTTCGACAATGCTGGCGCCCATCATGACGCCGATCTGGATGAACCAGCTAGCGTCTGAGTTGGTGGAGATCGATCCGGTCCAGATGATGTTGACCATCATCACGATCGTTGTCGTCCCAATCGGCGCGGCCATGCTGCACGACTATCTCCGTTTCGCTTCGCCGCGCGCTCGAAAAGCTGTGCACAGCGTCGGGGCGGCGGCCGCGGTTTGGCTCAGCTTCCTCGGCTTGGGCGGGTGGGCCACAGTGAGCGCCAACGTAAGCCCGACTGTTCTGCCGTGGATAGGCATCGGGGGGTTCCTGCTGGCCGCCGTACTAGCTGGATTGGTCTATCACTACGCTGCCGCCCGGAAGCCGAAGTTAGAGAAGCTCATGCCGGTGGTGGCGATGTTCGGTATCGTCTATTTCACTGCGGTCACCACCGCGGCCGGACGGGACAACCTGCTTCAAATCGGCGGCCTGCTGTTTCTCGCGGCCATTCTGCACAACTCGTTCGGTTACGTCTTTGGCTATAGCCTGGCGCGGCTAGCGCGCCTCGACGTCGCCTCGGCACGAACCGTGGCCTTTGAGGTGGCCCTGCAAAACGGCGGCATGGCCTCCGGTATCGCCGGCTCTCTCGGCAAGCTTGGGACCATGGGCCTGGCTCCCGCCATCTTTAGTCCGTGGATGAACGTCTCCGGCTCGGTGCTCGCCAACTGGTGGCGGCAGCGGACTCCCGAGAGCGCCGATTGACCGCCGACCTGCGCCCCAATAATTAGTTGCTCGACTCAGTGCGTTGGCGAGTACACTACCCTCGCCGGACGAAATCGGCGACAACGGATCAAAGGGGGGTTCAAACGATGCTCAAGGCACTCATCACAGTCTCTGCGGTATTGATAGCCACGGCTATGCCGCTCTCGGCAGCAGCAGTCGAGGGCCACCTAGTCGACCAGATGTGCTCGGCGAAGGTGCTCAAAGGAGGCGCCGACGCAGCGAAGGCCCACACCAAGGATTGCGCCCTCATGCCCAACTGCAAGAGCAGCGGGTTCGGCGTCGTCACCGAAGACGGAAGATTCATCAAGTTCGACGACGACGGCAACGGGATGGCGACCCGGTTCCTCGAAGCCACGAGCCGAAAAGACAACGTCAAAGTGGTCGTCAACGGAAAGATCGACGACGACGTCATCGAAGTTGTGGCGATTCAGCTGCTCTTCTAGGGGAGGGCCGTCGGCCCCCGTCGAGCAAAGTTGCTCCATCTGTCATCCTGGCGACTGCAATGTCTAGGAATCGAGCATGGATCATGTCGGCGCCTGTCCTCTTGGCGCTGGCCGTCGCGTGCGGGAACCCGGAGGCGGATCCTCCTCACAACCCGCTAGCGCCCGCGATGGAGATCATCGCCAAAGCGGTGGCCGACGGCGACGCGCCCGGGGCGAGCGTGTTGGTGATGCGGCGCGGCGAGACGCTGGTGGAGCGTTCCTACGGCTTGTCTCAGTTGGATGGCGAACGACTGTTTGAGGCCGAAACCATCGGTTGGATCGCCTCGCTCTCGAAGCCGGTTTCCGCGGCCGCCGCCATGACGCTGGTCGACCAAGGCCTCCTCTCCCTCGACGATCCGGTCGAAGACTACTTGCCGGAATTCGTGGGCCAAGTCGGCCCCGACGGTCGGCACGCTCCCGTCCTCGTTCGGCAGCTGATGTCTCATTCTTCGGGCATCCAGTCGTCGGTGCCGCTCCGGCCCCGCTTCTTTTTCGAGCCAGGTTGGTACTCGCGGTCGCTCGAAGAGGTCGCGGCCGCCATTGCCGAGACGCCTCTGACCTTCGCACCGGGGCAGAAGACGGAATACTCCAACGCCGCGCCGTACGTGCTGGGCCGAATCGTCGAGATCCAGGCACGGCAACCGTTCGGCGACTACGTGCGCGAACGAATTCTTGAGCCGCTCCGCATGCACGACACGGGATATTCGATTCCAGCGAGCAAGATGGAGCGGGCGGCGACGGTCTATCGCAAGCAGGACGGCGAAACGGTCGTCTTCTGCCGGTTCGACCCGTCGTGGGATGTGAAGATGACCATGCCCGACGGGGGTCTATTCTCCACACCCAGAGACATCGCCAGGTTTGCGCAAGCATTCCTCGGAAGCGAGTCGCCGATTCTGTCGTCTGCATCGACGGAAGCCATGTTGACGCGGAAGTCCGACGGCTACGGGCTCGGTTGGATCCTCGACCAGCCGAATCAGTTCAGCCATTGGGGCTCCAGCGGGACGATGGTTTGGGCGGATCGCAGCACCGACGTGGTGGGAGTGGTCTTCTTCCAACTACAGGACTACGACGTGATCGACCCGATCCACAAGCGATTCCGCCAAGCCGTGACGGCCGCATTGGCGCCGTGAAGAGCGGAGAACGGAAGGGCCTGCGTATTCCGTCGCCCCCTCTCCAGTAGGGTCTATCGTGATCTCTACGGCTCGTACGTAATCCAAATGGGGCTCGCCCAAGCCATGTTCTTGTCGTCCTGGATCACCCGCACGTAGTAATAGTGTTCGCCGGGCGTCACCTCGCGGTCCGTGTAGGTGAACGAGAGCTCCTGCACGTCCGGGTTGCCCGTATAGACGATCTCGTTGTCCTTGATCACGTCGATCTGCGCGATCTTGCTCGTACCGATCAAAGCGATCTCCAGCCGCGGCGGTTGGTCGGTCTTGAACTCGTCGCCCATTGCGCGACCTTCTGATTGGAAGTCCACCACAATGTTGTCCGTCGCGGCATACGTGCGGCGGTCGTACAGCGCCTGCCAGATGGAGTCGTAGCTGCGGTCCGGTGTGTACACGGCGGCATAGGAGTTGTGCGTCGCACGATGGTCCGAGCTGGCGATAAAGCCCATCTTGTAGCCCTTCGCTAACGCATTCCACACAAAGCCCTTGGGGCGCATGGAACCGGAGCTGATGTATCCGCCCACCAGCAGTTCCGTGGCGACCGCGCCCCTGGGAGCCCCAAAGTACTCGTAGCTGTCGCGGTTGCCTTGATACATCTCGACCAGCCGCTCCACGCGTTCATCGTTGTAACGCCAGTCCGTCCCCATCTGCGTGGCGGTGGTGTGCGGAATGGAGAAGCCGTCGGGCTTCTGCTTGCCGCCCAGCAACGTCCGCCAGAGGTAGGGCTGATCGTCCTCCGCCGCATCCGCCGGACCTTCGCCCTCTTTGATGCGGATCGGCTGATAGCCCCGCGCATTCGATACGATGTTGCGGTGCCCGTCCGGGTACTTCACGGTCCGTTCGTAGTTCAGCAGCGGGTAGAACAGTCCCGGCAGCTTGTAGAAATCCACCGCCTTGTCGACCTGTCGCCAAACGTAGTCGGAAAGGTCCTTCTGCGGTAGCAGGTGCTCCGAAGGCCCCAGGAAATCCATCTCCGCCGCATCCACGGCGTAGCGATAAACGTCGTACATCGAGCCGTCCGATTGCCCGTCGAAGCTCAGGTCCGTGTGCCGATGGAGATCACCCCATGTCACCTTGTACTTCGCGCCCGAGACCTCCATCTCATAGGTCTTCCAGATGGGCGCGATGAGACGCGGCTGATCGTCAGGGACGATCTCCGGCGCACGACCGGAACCGACCAGGGACTCGCGGTCCAGCGACCCGCCGGGCACCCGATTCAGAGCGACTCGCGAGGCGTACACGTCGTACTGCGCATAGTCTTCGTGGTCGTGCGCGAGGCTCCAACCGTCCGTCTGCGCAGCGAGCCACAAATCGCCCGACGGATGGACAGCCACAGCCGGACGTTGGTTCTGACGGCCGTCGGAATAGGGAACCGGAATCGGCGCCGACCACCCTTGCCCGTCAAACATGACGGCTTGATGCGTCCAGTAAGGAAGGATCGAACGAGTGGATCGCTCCGGCGGGTTCAAACGACCGATGGTGCGCATGCGCACCACGGCCCATACTCGCCCGTAGCCGTCGACGCGCAATACCGGGTTCTCTGAGAACGTCTGATAGGAGCTGGGCAGTCCCAACGTCATGCGGCTGCCCAGCACGGGCTTGCCCGGCAGATTCTCGTCGAGCGGGCGGCCGGGCTGCATCAAGCGGCCGCGCTCCAGCACGCGCACCTCCACCTGTCGCTTGAAGTACAGCCCGCCCTCGTTCCGCAAGTAGCCCTTGATGCCGTGGTTGTCCTTCCCCCAGTTGGGGCCCGAGTTGTCGTAAGCGATCCACAGCCGGTCCCGCTTGTCGTAGGCGAGCGCGGCGTGAGCCTCAAAATCTTCCGAGTCCGTGATGCGCTCCAGCGGCCCGAGCTTCCCAGCCGTGAAGCGGCGGAGGAAGACGTCGTAGTTGCCGTGCCGGTAACTGTCCCACGCGACGGCGGCTTCTCCTCGTGAGTTGACGGCAACTGCCGGAGCCCAGTCGCTCGCCGGGTGCTCGGTCACCTTCTGCGCGACGGACCATTTCCCGTCCCTCCACGTGCGCAGCGAGACGTCCGTCTTCCCACGCCCCGCCGACTGCCAGGCGAGGAAAACCTTCCCCTCATCGGAGACCGCAAGCGCGGGAAACGTGTCCGGCCCAGGGGATTGCGTGAGTTGCTCGACGGACGACCAAGCGCCGCTCGCGTAGACACGCGCATAGAGATCAACCTGGCCGGCGACGGTGGCGGACCACACCGCAAGTAGCCGACCCTCTCCGGGTGAAATCAGTGCCGGTTGATGGATGTCGCCAGGCTGGCTCAGCGACTCGGCCTCGCTCCACGATTGGCCGTCGTCGCTGTGCCGAATCCGGAGCGTTTCTTGGCCGTCTCGATGCTCGGTCCAGGCGACCCAGATGCGTCCGTCGGGCCCTGTTGCGACAGCAGGGTCATCGTCGTCGGAGTCCGCTCCCGCCATGCGGGCGGAGGTTGGAATGCGCTCGACGCGGACGCGACCGTCGAGTAGCGGGTGGGCGGACATGAAGGGGACGGCTGCCGGGCGGAACTCGGCGTCGCCGTGGGCGGTGCGAATCGAGATGCTGGTTTGCTCGGTTCCCACTACGGCGATGTGAATGCCCTTCCACCGGGCGGGAGAAAAGACGGCCTGCTCCTGGGGAAGCATGTTGAGGATGCCGTCCCACTGGTTGGAAGCGGTCCAACTCGTGGCCGTGAAGGAATCCTCCGGGCCAAAGTGGTGCATCGCGGTGATGCTGACTTCCCCGCCCTGTGCGGAAAGAGATCCGGACCAGTCTTCAACGGCGGAATCAGCTCCGCCGAAGAGAACCCGGAAGTGCTGCTGGGCTGAGGCGGTTGCTGCAAGCAGGAGTACGGCTAGCGCTAGGCGAGGGGACATCGGCTCGATTGTAACTTGGCGAGCGATTTTGGCCTCGCCCGCGCCAAGAGCCGGCGTGCAGCCTTGAGAGGCTGCGTCCCGAGGAAGGGAGCTAGCGGGGGGCGAGGAGGTCGAGGTCTTCTTGAACCACAAAGGACTGGTTGGGCTCGACCTTTTCAAATCGCTGACTGGAGCCGCTGGGCCACTCGACTTCGATCACGTCGACGAGCAAATCTTGGCCGATCCCGAAGGTCAACGTGGATTCGCTCTGAGAGGCGTAGCTGGAGCCGCTGCGGACGGTCCGCGTTTGCTTCCCCGAGGCGCTGGTCAACGTGACCTTGGCGCCGAATGCCAAGCGGTTGGATTCAGATCCGACCAAGTGCAGGCGTACGTAGCTGTTCGCGTTACCGCCGTCGTTGCGGTACAGCCGTGCCGGACCGTTGTTCGTTGCAATCACGATATCCAGATCGCCGTCTGCGTCGTAGTCGGCGTAGGCGGCGCCGCGGGCGACCAACGGAACTGAAAAGGACGGCCCGACTTCCTCGTTGGCCAGCAGGAAACTTCCCTTCCCGTCGTTGCGGAACAACAGCGGGGCCTGAGCGAAAGTCACCTTCGGTTGGACCGCGTTGATCTCCTCGTCCAGGTGACCGTTAGCGGCAAACACGTCGAGAGAACCATCGAGATTGTAATCGAAAAAGAACGCGCCGAACGTCAGCGACAACAGGCTCTCCTTCCCTATGTCGCTAGCGGGAGCGTCGTCTAGGAACAGTCCGCCTCCCTCGTTGTGGAAGAGGTTCAGCATCTCGTTGGAGAAGTTCCCGACGAGCAGATGCGGTCGACCGCTGCCGTCGTAGTCCGCCGCGTCGACGCCCATCGCGCCGCGCGCCTTGCCGTCCTCTGCGAAGGCGACTCCGGCCGTAAGCCCGATGTCGGTGAACGTGCCGTCTTGATTGTTGCGATAGAGCTTGTTGGGCTGCGTGTCATTGGCCTGGAAGATGTCCGGCCATCCGTCGGCGTCGAAGTCGAATACGGCAACGCCTAGCGCCTTCGATTCCGGGTCGTGGACTCCGGCGGCCTCCGACACGTCCTCGAACTTACCCTCGCCGACGTTGCGGTAGAGCTTGGAGGCAACGCCCGTGTAAGACCCCGGTGTGCAGTACGACTTCGTGGAGCCGTCGAGCGTGCACCACACGTCGAGTTCCGGGCTCCACACCACATAGTTGTCGACGAACAGATCCAGCAGGCCGTCGCGGTCATAGTCGAGGAAGGCGGCGCTGGTGCCGAAGTCGGCATTCGCGATACCCGCCGCGCTCGTCACGTCCGCAAACTTTCCGTCCCCCAGGTTGCGGTAGAGGCGGTCGCCTTCGAGCGCCGTGACATAGAGATCGGTGAAGCCGTCGTTGTCGTAGTCGCCCGCCGCAACGCCGATCGCAAAAAGCTCGGCTTCGAGCCCCGACCCTGCGGTCGCGTCGCTGAAAGAGCCGTCGCCGTTGTTGCGGTAGAGACGTGAGACGGCCGGCTCTGGGCCGGGGGTCCAGGGGCGACTGTTGACAAAGAACAGGTCGGGATACGCGTCGTTGTCGAAGTCGAAGAAGGCGACCCCGGAGCCGAGCGTTTCTGGAAGGAGCTTCTGGCCGGAACGACCGTTGTGGTGTTCAAAGTCGATTCCGGCGGTCTCGGTGACGTCGGTAAACACGACGTCGGCCGGTTTCGTGGACGCGACCGTGTGCGTCTCTTCGTTTCGCTCCGGCGAGCATGCGGCGAGGGCGAGAAGCGCCGAGATGAGAATGCGACTAGTCATCACCAAGGGGCGCGGAAACATGTTCGTGGATGGGCTGCCGCTCGTTGTTGTCCTCCGGGGAGGAGCGGCGAATACGGGCCGTCTTGGTCTGCGCGGAATCGTCGGCTTTCAATCGGCGGAAGAGCTTCTCTTCACGATCAGCAGATTCCGTGTCGCCAAGGCCACGGTAGCAGAGCATCCGCGTATAGTGCATTTGCAGATCTTCGGGATCGATTCGAGCGACACGGTCGAGCGTTTCAACGGCCTCCTCAAACTTGCGCTGTAGGAACAAGATGCGACCGATCTCATTGAGTACCACGCGATCCTTGGGATAGGTCGCCGAGGCCTTGCCCAACCAAACAAGAGAAGAATCGAACTCGCCAGCAGCTTTGTCGATCAGCGCCTGAAAGTACTGCGCGCGGGCCAGATCAGGCCCCAGCTCGAGCGCCTTCTCGACAAACGGTCGAGCTGCTTCGGTTTGCCCCTCTTCAATCAGAGACCGGCCGATGTTCAGCCAGCCGTCCGCGTAGTCGGGCGCGGCTTCAGTGACGCGCGTGAAAGCGTATTCCGCTCCTTTCAGGTCGCCCTGCAGCAGTAGCCCGATGCCGTAGTCGTTCCAACGCTCGGCGTCCTCGGGTTGCACCACGGGCTTCCATGCGGCCTCAGCCTCGCCGGCTCCGGCCAAGGCAATCTCGGTCTTCGTCTCGGCAAGCAGCGTCACCGGCAAGTCAGGAATACGGTCCTTGATTTCCCCGGACACGTTTTCGGGGATGTCGGCGGGATCGAACGTGAACGGGCGGCTGTCGAAGCCTTCCCCCACCAATTCCGGGTCGTCCGACGCCGGTTCGCCCGCATACGAAAACTCGTTGTAGTAGTGGGAGAACTTGCGGTAGTTCAGTTTCGCCTCGACTTGGAGCGGACCTTCCGCCCAGTCGGGGATATCGACTCGATAGTGGGCGACGTCGGCCGCTCCCGGTGGAATGAGCCGAGCATAGAGCAGGCTACGAGTCTGGAACGCATTGCGCTTGTTGACGTGATTACCCTGCTCGTCAATCATCACCGAGCGGTAGAAGTGCGCGCCGGATTCGACGGCTCCGCGGTCGCCGTCCTCTAGGCCCCCGCTCCAAAATAGGTCGCGTCCCTGGGCGTCCTTCACACGCATTTCGACCCAGCAGTCGACCGAGTCGACCGTTCCGCCGGGGAAGAAGTGGCCGACGCCGCGGGTGCGTACGACAACGTCCAGCTTGACCGAATCGCCGGGCCGTAGGACGGGCTCCGCACGATCGAGCGGAGCGGCAAGCGCGCCGACTTCGCGAATCACGACCGGGGCGTTGATGCCGCCCGATTCTTCACCCACCGCGAAACTAGTCGCCGCCGTCGGGCCGGCGTCCGCCCGTCGAACCATTTCAGGAGCGTCGGCGTTGTGCGCCAGGGGCGAGGCGGCAAAGACGTCGATTGAGACGATGTTGGCCTTGAGGAAATCTTCCGTTGCTTGGAGTTGCGCCTCGTCCCCGTTCACGTGGGCAAGCGCCGTATTGGCCGCCGGGAAACGGTGCGAGTGGACCATGCCGTCAATGTTGCCGGGATCGTCGGAAGGCGTCATCGGCATATGGCAATCGGCGCAAGACTTCGAATCAGGCGGGTAGTAGAACGAACGCGCGCCGTGGCCGGAGACGCCCGAGGCCTGCCACGAGTCGTACTCATTGAACCCGCGCAGCCAACGATAGTTGTTCACGGGAACATCCAAATGGACCTTATGGCAGGGGGCGCAGAACTCCGCCGTACGCATGAACGGCTTGAGGAAGGCGCGCCGGTGCGCCGCCGGCGCGATCTCGGTGACGTAATTGTGCAGCGCTCGGACTACGAAGTTCTCGCTGGAGGCGACGGCGTGCAATTCCGGGTACTCGATCACAAAACCGCCGTTGCCCATCGTGTCCGGCACGTGGACGATCGAATGACACGACATGCACCCAAGCCCGGCCTGCGCCTCGGGAGTATCGATGATCTCCTCGATCGGCTGCTCGGCGAATCGGCCGCTGAAGAAGATCGCATGATCATGGCAGCCGGCGCACCACTTGGTCGATTCGATCCCGTCGATCTCCTGCATGTATTCGATCGACTTCCGATAGAACTGGTTGTTGAACGACGACAGGTGATGCGCCGACGAATTCCACTGTTCATAGACGTCGACGTGGCACTCTCCGCACTCCTTCGAGTCCATGAAGAAATCCGACGGAATCTCCTCTCCCGTCGTCGTCTGAGACGACGACGGGAAGAACGGGCCCTGCACGCCGTGGCCCTCTTCTTCCATGGCCAATGGCGCCGTAGTCGGATTCACAATGACGTCCGCCGCGCGCGGAAAATACTCGTCGCGGAGCCAGGAGTAAGCGGGAAGGGCCAGCGCGACGATCAGCGCGGTGGCGAGCGGGGCGGCATAGGCCCGCACTTGCTTGCGAGCCCACCAGACAACCATGGCTGCGCCCAGGAACCCGAACAGGCCGTGCAAGAAGACGACCCAATAGTTCGGCCGGGTCGCCCCAATCAGCGCCAACACCAGTCCCAGAGAGCCGCACAGTGAGAGGACGAAGTGGGTCGGCTTCGAACCGCAACGCAGCCGGGCGACTATCGGGTCCCTGGAGAACCACAACACGCCCAGGGCCGCCACGCCCATCCCCAGGTGAACCAACACGGAGCCCACATAGAAGACGTCGGCCTCAGGAAACGCCCAAATCCATCCGGCATTGACGACGAGCAGGGCGAAAACGAAGGCAAGGCGGCGCGGCAGACTCATTAGCGACGGTGGAGCGGGCGGGTCAGGCGGAGTGCCGGACGCGTGCGGCGTTCGGCATCCAGGTCGTCGTGCGGATAGCTCTCCCTCTCAGCATAGGGATAGGCCGACATATTGTGAAACGGCAGCGGTTCGACCGTGTCGCCGAAGGCCGTGTTGGCCTCGTTCTCCTTCGCCCAACCGTCTACAAAGAGCAGGAAGTCGCGGGTCCACCCGGCCGGAGGGTCGCCCGCGGGGACCTCGAAGCGGAGTCGCACCTCATCGCCCGCGCCGAGCACGGCCAGCCGGTCATCGTGCCCCGCCAGCAGATCGCGCACGTCGCCGTACGCCGTGTAGTTGCCGGGCGTGGGATCCCAGTTCGTGGTGTAACTGACCTCTCCGTAGACGAAGTTCTCCGGCGCAAGACGCTCCGGATGGGTTTGGTTCTTTGAGAATCCGCGGAAGGACAGCTTGGCCGACGCGGGATCCAGGTCGAGCCTCGCAAGTTCGGGTCCGCCTACGCCGTCGGCGGCGAAGATCTCATCCCAGTAAACGCACATGTTGGTCGGAATCCGGATCTCTCGGGAATCGGAGAGGAACTTGTCCGTGAGGTCGACGACCATCGTGCGCGGGCGACCGCCCGGCAGGCCCAGATCCTCAATCACCGTGCGCCAAGCGCCGTCCGCATCCCGAACCTGGAGAACCGGCGGCGTGATTCCCTGCCCGGTTTGTCCTCGTCCGACGATGGTCGAAGCAGCCGCCCAATCCACCCACCCGGTCAGGAAGAGCTTCGAGTCGCTGCCGCCGTCCAGCCCGGCGAGGTCGAGCGTGATCGAGTGGTCCTCAGCCGTATTGTCAAAAGTCCGTCGGAACTCATCCACCGTCCGGCCGTCCCTGGCTACAACGCGATCAAGAACGCTCTCTCCTCTGTGGTTGGTCGCGGCGGTTGGGCGAACCTTCTGGTCCTCTCGCACCTCAAAGAGTTCAAACTCCGGGAACGGCGGCGCCTTGAACTTCTCATTGGAGTAGATCTCAACATCCTGCGGGTGATCCAGCACCAGCAGCCGTACTTGATCCAAGTAAGCGACTTCTCGCAACTCCTCGGTGATGCGCACTTCGTAGAAGCCGTCGCGTGGGACGAGCTGGGCGCCGCGCAAGAAGACGTACTCGTCGTGATCGACAGGAAAGAACTGGCCGCCGCCCAGGCTAGCGCCCAGCGGAGCCACTCCCAGTACCTCGGAGATGTACTCGAACTCCTCGCCGTTCCATGTGTAGATCATCGGGCAGGAGCCGGACAGACGGGGCTTCTCATCCCAGGCGTGCGCCTGGTCAACAACCAGGCTCATCTCGTTCTGGATCATGCCGTTCGTCCAGGTGATCCGAACCGTGTCGATCGACTCCTGGCCGCCCAGTCCAAAATGCAGAGGGGCGCCCTGGTAGAGACGCTTCTGGTAGTGAGCGCCCGCCTTCACTTCGACGCGCGCCCCACGGGCCAACTTGGCCGACTTGACGCCAGTCAGCGAGAGCGTCGCCCAGTGGTTGTCGACGGCGGTCGTATTGCGCATGAGAGCCGCCGCGCCGTCGCGTGAGAGCGTCAGCAGGTCCGCTCTTCCATCACCGTCAATATCCGCCGACGCGGCCGCCGCCACATCCGCGCCAACGACGCCGGGCGAGAGAACTCCGCTGTTCTGCAAATCAATAAAGACGACGGTTCTAGGGATGGACCCGGCGGCGGAAAGAGTGCCGTGCTCGTTGGCGAGCCATTCCGTTTCGCCCTCCGCGGAGGTCAGAGCCACGTCGAACAACCCGTCGTTGTCACGGTCCACGACAGCCAGCCGCACGGGCGCCGCGCCCGGAGAGACGCCTTCGAGCGGCGGGTCGGCATCGTAGCGGCCCAGCTTGCGGTCTTGGTAGACGACCACGGAGTCCTCATAGGCGACGACGACATCGTTGCCGTTGTCCTCATAGAACTCTGCAGCGACCACGGCCAAGCCGCGCTTGCCTTCGGCGAACGGAAACGACACAGACTCATAGCGAATCTCGCCCTCTTCCGGGTCGGTCGTGTTGCGCAAGGCCTGGTTGGAGCCGCCGACCAGCAACAGGTCATAGTCATTGTCGTGGTCTACGTCGTGGAACAGGCACGCCTCGAAGTCGCCCTCTGCAATCTCCGTCGGCGCAGCAAAACCCTCGGGCGAGCCCGCCAGCAAGTACGCTCCCGTAGACGAGACCGCACAAAGCTCGGGCAGACCGTCGTTGTCGGCGTCGCCCGCGTCGAGGCCGCGCACGTCTCGAAGGCCCGTCAGCGCTTCGGCGGTCAACTCACCGTCGTTGTTACGCAAGACGAGCGTCTCCGTTCCCGTCGACGCCACGGCATCCACGTCGCGATCCGCGTCCATGTCCAGCAGCAACATCTGGGGTCGATCGCCGCCCGCTAGCTGAGAAACGGCAGCCGACTCGAAGGTCGGTTGGTCGACGATGTCGACGGGCGCAGCTTTCTCAATCGGGTCATAGAGCTCCGAGAAGAAGCTCCAGTCGACGTCTTCGCTCGTGTCCGTCTCGTCCTGCAACTTCTTGATCCGCTGGAACTCTTGCAGCCGCACGCGGGCCGCATCGCGATCTTCGCGGCGGAGCAGATTGTAGAGCTGAAAATGAGGAGCGCCGAGGCTCGGATCCAACTCGGCCGCCAGCTCGAATTTGGCGCGGGCCTCATCGTTGCGGTCGAGTTGCTTGTAGAGCTGACCGAGGTTGTAGTGGACCTTCGCCTCGTCCGGCTCAAGTGCCAGCATTTTCTCAAACTGACCAATCGCATTTTCTGCTTCACCGGCCTTTTTGTACTCGATGCCTAAATTGAAATATGTGTGAGGAATCGAGGGGTCGAGCTGCTGAGCGCGAACGAGTCCCGCCATACCTTCCTCCAGCGCGCCCGCCCGCAGTTGCGCAAGCGAGTGGTTGATCAATTCGCGAGGCGAATCCGGCGCCAGCGCCAGCGCCTCGGCGAGCGTGTCGACCGCCTCCTGGGACGAACCGGGATTCTCATAGAACGCCTTGCCCAGGTTGCGAAGTTCCTCCAGTCGCCGAGCAGTCTCCGGGTCCATGGAGGGCGTGGAAACGCACCCGACAGCGAGAGTGAACGCGACGATCGGCGCCAGAATAAGCGCGCTGCGGCTAAACAGAGTCATCATTGCGAGTCCGCTCATGATATCGGATGAGCGGACGCGAAGCGGTGACCACGGGCGGCGGCATGAAGATAAATACGAGGCTAAAGAGGCGCTAGGGTATTGATCTAAAGGCCTTTTCCACGTAGTATCCGTTTAGACATACACCGCAGGCGCGCCCCTTCGACGCCTCGGACCCCAGATGCTGCAGTTCGCATTAATCCTGACTCCGGTCCCTCTTCTTGTGTGGTGGGCCGTCAAGCTGGTCGGCGCTGACCTCCACCGCCGCTACAAACTCCTCACCGTGTATTTGGTTTGGTCGGCCGTCATGGCGCTGGCGGCGGCCGGAACGTATGCATCCGGGTGGCAGGCAGGATATAGCGTCGTCTACTATCTCTACCGATCGGGCGATTGGGCTCTAAGCATCGCCGTCCTGCTGGAGCTATTCCGAGTCGCGGTGGCCGTTTCGCCCGCCCTATCGAACGCCGGCAGATGGTTTGCCAATGTCGCGACAGCCATCACATTGCTGGGCGGTGTGGCTCTGGCGGCGAGCGGTAGTTCCGGGGGTATTGACGCGGCTAGTTGGTTCGTCTACGAGCGGAGCTTCTATATTGCGATCATCGCATTGTCGGTTCTGATGCTCGCGTTCGTGGCCATGTTTCGTGTTCGGGAGCGGCGCAACGTCGTCGTCCTCGCCTGCTTGTTCGCCTACCTGTTTTCCAGTTCTGCTGTCTTGTGGCTGGCGCGAGATCCATCCAACTACTCCCTCACAGTCGAAATCCTGCTCGCTGCAAACATGGTGATCAGTCTCCTCATAGGCATCTTGATCGTCAAGCCTGAGGGCGAGAAGCTGCCGGAGCAAGCTGCTGCGCCAGAGCTGAGGGATATGGAGTCCGAGCTGACTAGCGGCCTTGAGGCAGCGTCCCAACACGTCAAGCGCGACGCAGTCGAAGGCGTCGACGATCCTCCGTCGAGCCGCTAATCCGTCAGCGGCGTGCGCTTCAGCGTCGGTCGCTCGTCGGCCTGAGGCTCCTCGTCCGCATCGCCGTCGCGGCGACGAAGGACTGGACGGTCGTCTTCGCTCGCGCCTTCTTCCGTCGTCCCAGGCTCGATCGTGGCGCTGGGCGGGCTACGACGCAACGTCGGACGATCTGGATCCGCTTGCTCTTCGCGGCTACGGTTGGTCATACGAGCCAGCCGCTGCTTAATCTCATCGAACTCACTGGAGCTAAGAGCGTACTGCGGACGGGGGGGCAAGATCTCCCCCATCGTCTCCTGGATCAGCTTGATCCGCTTCTCGGTCGGCGGGTGAGAGCTGAAGGCTTTCGATACCGCGCTCTGCTTTCGCTTTTGCTCCGCCTTCATGCGCTCGAAGAAGGCCACCATCGCGGTCGGGTCGTAGCCGGTCTTGTACAGGTATTGCAGTCCTAGGAAGTCCGCTTCCTTCTCGTGGTTCCGGGAGAACTTGAGGAAGGTCATCGGGATCGCGAGATTCATCCCCTGATAGATCCCGTAGCCGAGCCATCCGCCCGGCAGGAAGATCGCGGCCGGAATACTGGCGAGATTGGCGATCTGGCCCTTAGTCGCCTGACGCGTGCCGTGGCGCGCGGTGACGTGAGCGATCTCATGCGCCATCACCCCGGCCATCTCGGCCTCGCTCTGCGCGAGCTTAATGATCCCGGAGTTGACGAAGAAGTATCCGCCCGGCAAAGCGAAGGCGTTGACCGATTCGTCGTCCACGACCTTGATCGTGAAGGGCACCTGCGCATCCGAGTTGCGAACCAGGTTCTGGCCCACTCGGTTCACGTACTCGGCGATCACCGGATCGTCGATAATCCGTGCGTTCTTCTCGACTTCCGCGGCGAGTTGGCGGCCAAGTGCGATCTCTTTCTCGATCGAGTAGAAGTTCACGCTCCCGTCCACATCGCGGTCACCGATCTTTTGGACGTCGTGCTTGTCGTTCTTGGGGGCCTTCGATTGGCCGACCCCGTCTTGAGCGAGAAGCGCCGCCGGACCGCCCGCCGCCAGGGCCAACGCCAACAGATACCGCATCAGATAAGTTCGATTGCGCATTCGTTTTTTCCTCGCCCGACTTGGGTACTGTCACTGTGGACGGAGCAACCGCCCAGTCCGTTTCAACAACGCAACCGAAACAAGATGATTTGACGCCTCCTTTACAACTTCCGCCCGATCCGGGCTTCCGCTAGGCTAAACGGCATGTCACTGACCGAATCGACGATGTTGCCCCTCGGTACCGCCGCCCCGGACTTCGAATTGACTGACGCTGTGTCCGGAAACCAGCGCACGTTCGGCGATGTCGCCGGAAGCAAAGGGACGCTCGTGATGTTCCTGAGCGCACACTGTCCCTTTGTGGTGCACATTCAAGAAGCGTTGGGCGCATTGAGTCGAGAGTACGCGTCGCAGCCGGTGGGCTGGGCGGCCGTCGGGTCCAATGCTACGGAGAACGAGAAATACGCACAGGACCGACCGCAGGGGTTGGCGGCGCAAGCCCAGTCGAACGGCTTCGAGTTTCCGTATCTGGTCGACGAGTCCCAAGATGTCGCCAAGGCCTACACGGCGGCTTGCACCCCGGACTTCTTCTTGTTCGACGGCGATCGACGACTCGTCTATCGAGGACAGTTCGACTCTAGCCGTCCATCCACTGGAACCCCGGCAACCGGTGATGATTTGCGAGCCGCCCTCGACGCCCTGATCTCCGGCGCCGAGGTCCCGCAACGACAGATGCCCAGCATCGGCTGCAACATCAAGTGGCGACCTGGCGCGGAGCCGGCCTACTTCGGCTAACTTTCGGCCTCGCTCCGCTGATCCGATTGAGATCTTCCGCCGTTGCGGTCGGGGGCGTAAATCGCGCTAGCCTGGTGGCCATGGCGACACCGATCTTGCTCATCGGCGGGGGAATGATTGCGCACGATCAGATCCTGCCAACGCTCTACCAGATGCAGCGCGAACAGCGCATCGGCGAAATCACCGTTTGCGCCCAACATGCCCGAACGGTGAAAGCGCTGGCCGAAGCCCCAACTCTGCGCAACGCCTTTCCCGATTGCTCCTTCCGGCCGCTCCCGGACCCGACAGCCGACTCCGGCGAGAAGCAGCCCGATCTCTACAAACACGCGCTGGCCGATCTGCCGCCGCGCTCGGTCGTCATTGTCGCCACGCCCGATCAGACGCACTACTCCATCGTCATGAACGCACTTCGCGCCGGTCAGCACGTCTGCTGCGTGAAGCCCCTGGTCCTCGACGTCGCCCAATCGATTGAGATTGAACAGGAGGCGGAACGGCGCGGCCTGATGGTCGGCGTCGAATACCACAAGCGTTTCGACCCGCGCAGTCAAATGGCTCGGCGGCGCTTCCGGGAAGGACTACTCGGGGACCTGAAGCTCGGGACCGCGGTCCTCATGGAGAAGTGGCACTACCGGTCGTCGAACTTCCAGAACTGGTTTCGATGCGAGGAGACCGATGCGTTCGTCTACATCGGCTGCCACTACGTCGACCTCGTCCACTTCATCACCGGTCTCAAGCCCACGGCCGTCAGCGTCTATGGCGTCAAGGATCGCTTCCCCAACGGCGTCGAGGGGTACTTGTGGACCGACGCGCGCATCCTGTGGGAGAACGGCGGCTGCCTGAACGTACAGAACTCGCTGAGCTTTCCCGACGCCGCGCCGGGCCCCAACACGCAGGGCATGACGCTCTATTTTTCCAACGGCGAAGCGGGCGCCTGGCTGGAACACTCGGACCAGTACCGCGGTCTGAAGTACTCCTTTACAGAGAATCCCGGCGGTCCCGGAGCGACCCAGCACGTGGAGCCAAGCCCCGACTACTTCATGTACCAAGACTTCGGAGGTCCGGGCCTCGTTCCATCCGGGTACGGAGTTCGATCCGTCGACTTCATCGTCAGTCAAGCGCTGCGCGTCGAGCAAGAGTCTTCATCGACGGACGAACGCCGCGCGAAACTCGCGGTGCTGGAGGAACAGGGAATCCTTGCCACCCCCGGCAATAGTCGCTACAACGAGCTGGTCTGCCAAGCCGGTCGGAAGTCGATCTTGGACGGCGGCCGGATGGTCGAAATCGACTACGAGGCGCCCGGCGTCCGCTAGCCTTGAATCGGAGGGAACGGCACGGAGGCGGCTACCCGTGCTACCTTGCCGTTCGTGACTGTCACCCTGCGCCTCGGATTCCTTCTCGCACTCCTGCTGGCTTGGTTTGCCGCTCCGCCTGCTCAGACGCAGTCTGCGCCGGAGATGCGCTGGTGGAAGGGCAACCTGCACACCCACACGATCAACTCCGACGGCGACAGTGCGCCCGACGCCGTCGCCCGATGGTACAAGGAACACCGCTACGACTTCCTGGCGTTAACCGACCACAACTATCTGACGGACCCGCAGGGCCTGAACACCATCTTCGGCGCGAAGGACCGCTTCCTCTTGATTCACGGCGAGGAGGTTACGTCGCGGCAAGGCAAGAAAGCCGTCCACGTCAACGCCTTTGGCGTGCGCCAGACTCTGGAGCCGGCCTTCGCCGACAATATCGTTGCAACCACGCAGGCGAACGTCGACCTTATCCGGAAAGCCGGCGCGCTGCCGTCGCTCAACCATCCCAACTTCGTCTGGTCCTTCACTGTCGACGAGTTCGTCGCAGTCGACAATCTTCCGTTGTTCGAGGTGTACAACGGCCACCCCACGACCAACGATTCCGGTGGTGCACGGCCGAGCTTGGAGCAGATGTGGGACGCGGTGCTGACAGCCGGCAAGCGTCGCTTCGGCATCGCGGTGGACGACGCCCACGTCTTCAAGCGCATGCGGCCCGAGGATTCGAATCCAGGCCGCGGCTGGGTCCAGGTGCGGGCCCCCGAGTTGACGGAGTCGGCGATTTTGGACGCGCTCGAGAACGGAGATTTCTATTCGTCCACCGGCGTCCAACTCAAAGACGTCTCTCGCGCGGGAGGCGCCTTGCGGGTTGAAATCGATCAAGACTCTTCGGCGTCCTACCGCGTCCGCTTCATGGGTCGAGACGGCAAATTGCTCGCTGAGGCCTCAGGGCCCAAGGCCGAGTACTCCCTCCAATCCGGCGATGGATACGCTCGCGCCGTCATCGAGGACTCCAACGGCCTCTTCGCCTGGACCCAACCGGTCTTCGAGTAGGCGGAACCTACAGATCCAGCGTCTGCGGAAACCCCTCAAACTGGTCCTCATCGCGCGGCGAGAGCGCGTCAAATCCGTGACGCCACATCTCGAACGTTGCAGTCTCGTTCGCTCGGTCAAACACCACGATTCCGTGACCTGATCCCTTCAGGTAGGCGATCTCTTCACGGTCCATTCCGGGACCCGGCCGCAGCGTATTGCTGCCCACTTCCGGGTTGGCCGCGCCCAGCACGGTCATGCGGTTGCCCAAGCCGTCGAGAAACCGGCCGTCTTCCGCGGCCACGGACGGCCACCAGGCCCTGGGGAACCCGTTGGACGTGCCGGGAACCATGAAGGCGAGCGGACCGTCCTCCCAATCTTCGATGCCGTGGCGCACGAGCGAGCCGATGTGTTGGTCTCCAGCCAACATCACCGCTCCTCGCGCTTGGCGCACGATCGTGAGCGCCCGGTTGCGGGCCGTCTGCGGCCACCCGCCGCAATCGAGGTCGACGACCATGCGCTTCAGGTCGCGCCCCGCGTGCGTCGTCGCCTTGCAGAAGATTGTCTGCGAGCAAAAGATCCTGAAATCCGCATCCCGCGATTCCCGGGTCCAGCGGCGCAGGTAGTCTTCTTGGCGGGCGCCCAGCATCTCGGCCCCGTCCACATCGGCGACGGCGGGCTCCTTGTCCGCCCGCATCCGCTGCTCTTCGGTGAGAACGTCATGCGGTCCGGTCTTGAACTTGCGATCTTCGATCACGACGAACGAGCCGCCGCCGTAGCGCAGTTCCGTGAAGTAGACCTCAATGCCGCTCTCCAGCGGAGTCGGGTCCACCGAGTCCGGCAGGTGACCGGCCTGGGTCCGCTGGATCGCGTTCACCCAGTCGACCGGCATGAGATATCCGCCGTTCTCAAACATCGGTCGAGGACCGTCGGTTGGCGGCAATGCCCGCCCCCCTTGGCCCCAGACATTGCCTTGGAAGACGTCGTGATCGTCTGGAATCACGATGCTCGGACGGTCCCGCAAGAGTTCACGCCACGTCCAGCCGTGCTGCCAGTACTTGCGCAGGTAGTCGAGCATGGCCTCTTCGGTCGGCTTGTCACGCGCCACGCCAAATCCGCCGTGGCCCTCGTAAATTTGGTCACCCGCAAAAAAGAGCAAGTCCGGGTCCTGCACCTTGACGTTGCGCACCATCGACTCTTGCGGGAAACACTCGCCGTGGTCGCAAGAGAACACGCCGACCTTCAACTTCGCCTCGTCGCGGGGATCGCGTCGGACCACGCCGGTCCATTCGTGCTCCGTACCCTGCCACTCGTAAACGACCCGATAGTCCACGTCGGTGCGGTCGTCCCACTCTTCGATCCGAAACAGCGCCGTGCGCGACAGCGGATCGATCGACGCCTCAGCCGCCGTCGACCAGGAGTTCCTCCTCCGAATCTCCAGCCGAGCCGTCTGCGCGTCCTCCGCTCCAATCGGCGGGAACAGCGCGACCAGCTTCAGCACCTCGCGACTCAGCGTGTACTGCGACCATAGAATTGGACCGAACGATCGGTTGACGAGAAGAGTCACAACGCCGGAAACTTTCCAGTCTCGGAACCCCCATTCGGAGCCGCTGGTCTCGGCCGTCGCCCGGCCCGGCGCCTGAGCGGCCAAAGCTAGGTTTCCCGTCAACTCTCGATGGTCAAACTTCTGCTCCACCGCGCGATCTCCGGCGCTGATGCGCACCACGCCTGATCGATCGCACTCCAAGGCCAACGTCACCGGTCCGTCGAGTGTGATCGCTTCCTCGCCAATCGCGTCCCCAACAAACAGCCGCCCGTCCCCACGCACTCCGGCCGTCTTCGAACGCGCCGGATGAACAAGAGCATTCTGGTATCCGTCCAACTCCCCCTGAATGGCGAACTCGAAACCCGCCCAGGTCTCTCCAAATTCCGGCCCGCGCCGTACCGCGCGGACAGTCACCTCCATCCGAAAACTGCCAGGCCCCAGCGCGGCCGTCAACAGGTGCAGGTTCCGTCCGGCAGCCGCTTGCGCGACAACTTCCCCGTCGTCCATCCGCCAGTCCTGCAGCGGATTCGCCCAGTACTCCGGCCCGATCCAGACTCGCGAGCCCCGCCATGCAGACTCGAAACTCGCTCGGCTCTGCCCCGATAAACCGGGAGCCAACGCGGACGCAGCCAATGCGGATTGAACAAAACGGCGGCGTGGAATTCGTCTCGGCATTCTGGCGGTAGCGTAGCATCGCTCAACGGCCGACGGCACAATGGCGCGCATCACAGCCTCTACGCCCGGTACGATGAGACTCGGACGCTTCATGAAGATCGGATTCATCAGCCTCGGCTGCCCCAAGAACCTCGTCGACAGCGAGGTCATGATGGGCCTCGTCGAAGCCCGCGGCCACCAACTCACCCCCCGCGCGGAAGAAGCGGACGCCATCGTCGTCAACACGTGCAGCTTCATCGACCCCGCCAAGCAAGAGTCGATCGACACCATCTTGGAGATGGCCGAGCACAAGAAGACCGGGCGAGCGAAGCGGCTGGTCGTAGCCGGCTGCCTCGTGGAGCGCTATCGTTCCGAACTCCAGGAGCAGATTCCCGAAGTCGACGCCGTACTCGGCACCAACGAACTGGAGTCGATCGTTTCGCACTGCGAGGGTGGCTACAGCGAAACGGAGCAGCCCCTCGTCGAGCCGTACCTCTATCACGACCTCACTCCTCGCAGACGCGCCACGCCGGGCAATTTCGCCTACGTCAAAATCAACGAGGGCTGCGACCACCCGTGCACTTTTTGCATGATTCCGCGCTTTCGCGGCGGCTTCCGCAGCCGTCGCTTCGAATCCGTCATCGGCGAAGCGGAACGGCTGTTCGCCGACGGCGTGCAAGAGATCAACCTGATTGGTCAGGACACGACCATGTACGGCGAGGATCTCGATCTCAAAGACGGCCTCGCCCACCTGCTGGCGCGTCTGGCGAAGATCGAGAACGCCGGCTGGGTTCGCTTCCTTTACGCCTACCCCAATCGTGTGACGCAGAAGCTGCTCGATACCATCGCCGCCCATGAGCAGATCTGCAGCTACATCGACATCCCTCTCCAGCACGCTTCAGCCAACGTCCTCAAGCGCATGAAGCGCGGCGCCAACGGCGACATCTTCTTGAAGATGGTCGAGCGGATGCGATCCACCGTGCCCGACATCGCCGTCCGTACCAGCTTCATCGTCGGCTTCCCCGGAGAGACCGATGCGGACTTCGAAGAGTTGTGCGACTTCGTGCGAGCGGCGCAGTTCGATCGCGTCGGAGTCTTCCGCTATTCCGACGATGAGACGCAAGCCAGCTATTCGCTTGACCAGAAAGTGGACGGGAAGACGAGCTACAACCGGCAGCGCAAACTGATGGCGATCCAGCGGAAGATCTCTCGCCGCAGCAACCAGGCGCTGGTGGGTCGCGATTTCCCGGTTCTGATCGGCGGACCGTCGGCCGAGACCGATCTGCTGTGGGAAGCCCGCATGCAGTCGCAGGCCGAGGAGATCGACGGCAAGACCTTCCTCACCGACTTCGGGGAGTTCTCGCCCTCGCCGGGCGATACCGGCCGTGTACGCATCGAACGCGCCACGGATTACGACGTCTTCGGGACCTTGGTCGATCGGGACCCGCGTCGCACATCGGCTGAACAAGGGCCCGCCCTAGCCGCGTTGCCCGTTCTGCAGTAGAACGAGTAGGATCGTGAGGTGGCTCGCGCGAAGAAGACTCCGTGCCCGATCTGCGGCAAGCCGGCCCTGATCTCCAACGAGGCGTTTCCGTTCTGCTCTCCTCGTTGCAAGACGATCGACCTCGGCAATTGGGCCTCGGAGGGCTACGTCGTCTCCAGGCCGATTCGTGAAACCGACGACCTCGGAGAACTCATTCGCGAGGACCCGGTCCCGTAGCCTCCAAGGTTTCAATTCGCCCATGAACTATCCACTGGCATGGGTCCTGGCGACCTGGTGCGGCGTCGGACGCATTCCGGCGGCTCCAGGCACCTGGGGCTCCGTCGCCGCGGTCGTCATGGGATACGGTTTTGTTCGATGGACCGGCGTCGATCCAGCCTGGCTGGGCTTGGCGGGCGTTGTCCTCATCCCGCTGGGGGCTTGGGCCGCGCGCGTGCTGGAAGAACGTACCGGTCGCGAGGATCCTCAGGAAGTCGTGGTCGACGAGGTGTCCGGCCAGTGGATCGCACTCGTCTTCGCTCGCCCCGACCAACCACTCGATTGGTGGATCGGCCTGGCTCTCTTCAGGCTCTTCGACGTCTGGAAGCCGGGCCCCATCCGTTCGCTTGAGGCGCGGCCCAACGGCTACGGAGTCATGCTCGACGACGTGGCCGCGGGCCTCTGCGCTATGATGATTCTCGGCCTCGTAAGCCGTCTTTTGTAGGCTCTCCGGAGCAAACGGTCATGGCCTCTAACGCAGCTAAGAACGGCGTTCCATTCATCGCAAGTCTGCGGCCCCCGGCAGCGATTAGCGGAGGGACGTTCGAGCTGCGCGGCGAATCCTTTTCAAGCGGCGACGGCGTGAATCCCGTAGTCCGCTTCGGCGATGCCTCGGGCCGCTTGGTCGTCGGCGGGTCGTCTCGCGTGATCGTGAGCGTACCCGACGACGCCGAAGACGGCGTTGTCCTCCTGGAGTCCAAAGGTCAAGCCAGCAATGCCGCCCCCTGCGTCATCGGTCGCATGGTCGCTGAGAACCTGCACCCGGTGGCCAACCCCGCGGTGGACGCCTTCGGCAACGTCTATACCACCCGCAGCGGGACTCGAGGCGAGAAGGTGCCTGTCTCCGTCTTCAAGATCGATACCACCGACACCGTCCGGCCGTTCACCTCGGAGATCGTGAACCCAACCGGACTCATCGTCGACTCGCGCGGAATCCTGCTGGTCTCCGCTCGCAATGAAGGGACGATCTACTCGGTTGACGCTGCCGGCGACGTCGAAACCTACGCCGAGGGTATGGGCGTCGCCACCGGCCTTGCGATGGACGCCCAGGAGAATCTCTACGTCGGCGACCGGACCGGTACGATTTTCAAGATCGGACGAGATCGCCAAATCTTCGTCTTCGCCACCATGGAGCCGTCCATCTCCGCCTATCACCTGGCATTCGGCACGGATGGCTACCTCTACGTCAGCGGCCCCACCACTTCCAGCCACGACAGCGTCAAGCGCATCAACGCCGCCGGCGAAGTAGAAGACTACGCCTCGGGCTTCGGCCGTCCGCAGGGACTCGCCTTTGACTTCGACGAACGGTTGCACGTCGCCGCCTCCTTCGGCGGGAGACGCGGTATCTTTCGCATCTCGGCGGACGCGGAACCCGAACTGGTCGTATCGGGTCCTGGAATCGTCGGTATGGCCTTCCTGCCTGCCGGAGGAATGGTTGTCGCCACGACCAGCAACATCTACCGGCTCCGCGGCGACGGTCTCTAGTCCGCAATCTTCATGGACGCGCAGATCATCGCCATCGGCTCGGAGTTGCTGACTCCGGCTCGCATCGATACCAACTCTCTCTACCTGACGGAACGTCTCGCGCGCCGCGGCATCGACGTCGTCCGCAAGGTTGTCGTGGGCGACGATCAATCGCGCATCGCACGCGAGATCACCACCGCGCGAGCCAACTCGCAGGTCGTCATCGTCACCGGCGGCCTCGGGCCGACGCTCGACGATCTCAGTCGCGAAGGGGCCGCCGAAGCTTTGGGACGAGAGATGCACTTCGAGCCCAAAATCTTGGGGTGGATCGAAGAACGATTCAAGCGCTACAACCGTACTCCGAGCGAGAACAACAAGCGGCAGGCTTTCGTGATCGACGGCGCCGAAATCCTAGAGAATCCCAACGGCACCGCGCCGGGCCTCTACTTCGAGGACGCCTCCGGAGCCCTGATGCTCCTTCCGGGACCGCCTCGAGAGCTGAAGCCGCTTTTCGAGACTGAATGCGAGCCGCGCCTGGATCGGCTGCCTTCGCCTTACGCCTACCACACGCATTCGCTGCGCATCACCGGACTCGGCGAGTCGGACGTCGATCAACGCATCGGCCCCATCTACGCTGCGGAGACGCGCGCGGTCACCACCATCCTGTCGTCGCCAGGCGACATTCAACTCCACGTGCGAGGCCGAGCGGATACGACCGACGACGCGCGATCCATCGCCGAAGCCGTCGCCGCCAGAGTCAGCGAGGAACTCGGCTCCCACGTCTACGCGCAACAGAATGAATCGCTGGAAACCGTGGTCGGGAGGATGCTGGTCGAGCGCGGGCTCCGGCTCAGCCTTGCCGAGAGCTGCACCGGCGGACTCTTGGCCGAACGGATGTCGCGAGCGCCCGGCAGTTCCAACTACCTGTTCGGCAGCTTCGTAACCTACGATGCGGACGCGAAGACATCCTGGCTCGGCGTCCGGAGAGAAACTATCGAGAAGTTCGGAGCTGTGAGTGAAGAGTGCGCCCGAGAGATGGCCGAGCGCGCGCGCGACGCGGCGGGAGGCCCAGGACGCGCCGTCGGTATCTCCATCACCGGCTTCGCAGGCCCCGGCGGCGGGACGGAAGAGGCCCCGGTCGGAACCATCTTCATCGGTCTTGCCGACGCCGGCGAAACCCGCGTACTACGCCGTCACTACGGCGGCGATCGTGAACGCAATCGATCCATGGCCGCCACGGTCGCACTGGATATGCTGCGCCGCCGGCTCGCGCCGCAGAGCTAGTCCGGCGGAACCGAAAGACGCCCGTCACCGCGATGGCGCGCCTCAGCCGAAACGCCTATCCTGTGACATCGTGCTGCAAGGAGATCCACGTTGGGCCGCGCCTTTGGCCGTCACTTGGGGCCTCGGCATCGTCCTCTGGTCCTGGCCGTCCTTCCAATGGACGCTGGAGTACTACAAGAAGCCAGGCCCTGAGTTCTTCTCCGCAATCGTGGTCGCCGCGCCGCTGGCAGGCCTACTGGCTCTCGGCTACGCCTGGCTACGTCGGCACTTTACGGATCGCAGCTATGAAGCTCTCCTGATCGCCTCCCCCATCGTCCTGGCCGCAATTTTGGAGCCCGTGGCCGCCCTCGTGACCTTGGCGGTTCTCGCTGCCTGCCTGGCGCTCGGCGCCAGGCTACTGAAGACGATCGAACTCCAGGTCGGCTTGAACTTCGAAGATGGACTGCTATCGTTCGCCTTGGGCCTGGCCGCAGTCGGCTACATCTTGATGGCAGTCGGGTCTTTCGGCGGCCTCCGATTGCCGTTCTTCCTCGTGATTACGCTCGCGCCCATCCTGCTCGATTGGCGGCTGCTGCTGGACTTTCGCAAGCGGCTGCTCCGATCCTGGCGCGATTGGGGTCGAAGCCCAGACTCAGCCCACCTGCTTGTCGGCGTCTGCGTGCCTTTTGTCGCGCTTTTCGCGCTGTCAGGCGTTGCGGTTCTGCTGGCTCCGCCCATCGGATTTGACGCCGTCAACTTTCATTTACCACTGGTCTTGACCCATGCCGAGTCCGGGGCCCCCACCCAGTTGCCTGCGAACCGTTACTCCTACAACCCGCAAGCGTTCGAGTTGCTGCTGGCCTGGCCCACGCGGCTGGCGGGCCTGAAGGCGGCGCAGTTCCTACCTGCCGCACTATTGCCGTTTATGTTGGGCCTGGTCTGGAGCATTGGACGGCGCTGCGATCTTTCTCGAACAAGCTGTGCGCTGGCCGTCGCCGTGGTCGCCGTCATGCCAGGCATCAGTTTTGCCGCCGTCAACGTCAAGAACGACTCCATGACCTCCATCTTCCAGTTGGCGTGCCTGTTGTGTTTCTTGCGCTGGCGTGGAGAGCGAAACGACCGTCTGCTGATGCTCGGCGCAGTCCTGCTCGGTGCAAGCTTCAGCGTCAAGCACACGGCGCTATTCTTTGGCGCCGGACTTGGACTGCTGGGGCTGATTGCACTTAGCCGCTCCAACCGTCCCCTGCGCACCACCGTCGCCGCCGCCGCACTCTCCATGCTAGCCGTCGCTCCGTGGTATTGGCGTACGTATGCTGCAACGGGAAGCCCGACGTATCCCATGACGATCGGTTCGGTCGCGGGAATGCCTGCCGCCAATCGAGTCGACGTTCCTCGTCCCACCCCTCCCGGGCAGAACAGCTCTCTACCCATTCTGATGCTTGAGGCGGTCGCCGATTCACAAGTCCGAGGGTATCGAGTCTACGAGAGTCTCCTGACCTCTCCACTCGGCCTGTTCGTCGCTCTGTTCCTACCGGCTCCGTGGCTCATCCGGCGACGCCCATTAAAAAAGGATCTAGCCCTCACGGCGATACTCGTCCTAGCCTCCGTCTTGATCTGGATGGTGCTCACGCTGCCCCTGCGCACCGCGGACCTTCGCGCAGATATCTCCATGCGCTACATCACGTCGGCCTTGGCGCTTGGCCCACTCCTGCTCACGGGGAGCGTGCTGCGTCTGTGGGAGTCCGGTTCGCGCGGCGTACGGTTCGCGATGGCTGCCCTCGTGGCCTACTCGGGCGTACTCTGCTGGATCGGCGTAATGATCATCCAAAACAGCGGAGCCCAAGCCCGCTACCTCGCGGGAAAACTCAGTGAGTCGGACTACCTCGACGGAGCGATGGTTCAGTACCGGCCCGTCCAAGCGGCTCGGGGCGAAACCACGCCCCAGGACCGCGTCCTCTCCATCGGCGCCTGCGCCACCCTCTATCACGAGCCGCCTCGGAACTTCACCTGCTTCCGAGTGAATTCCCGAGACGTCACCGATGTGGTGCTCACTGTAATCAAATTCCTCGGCCCATTCGATTTCCTGATCCTCAATCGCGCCCACCGCGTCGACGTAGAGCAACTCCCAGAGGGCTCGGAGCTGGTATTCGAACAGCCCCGCTATCGGGGCTATAGACTCGTCCCCCGCGACTGACTAGTAGGTCTTGGAGCCGGCTAGCCGGCTTTGTCGAGCAGCGCCATTCTCAGGTCGCGCTCTTCAACCATCGTGCGGGTCACGACGAATTCCTTGATGCGCTTGTACGAGGGCAAGTAGTACATCAGGTCGAGCATCAGCTCTTCCATAATCATGCGCAGTCCCCGCGCACCGACTTTGCGCTCCAAGGCGCGAGCCGCGATCGCTTCCAGAGCGCCCGGCTCAATAGTGAGTTCGATGTTCTCGTACTCAAAGAGCTTCTGGTACTGCTTCAACAGACAGTTCTTCGGCTTGGTGAGAATCTCAACCAAGGCCTTCTCATCCAAGTCGCCCAGGATGGCCGCGACTGGAAGCCGCCCCACAAACTCCGGAATGAAGCCGTGACGAATCAGATCCTGCGGCTGTGCCTGTCCCAGGAGTCCCAAGTCGGCATCGCTCTCAGCTCGAATGGGCTCCGTCGCGTTCTTCTCTTCGTCCGCGCTCTCGGATTTGCGGAAGCCGACCACTCGTTGATCCACCCGCTGCGCGATGATCTTGTCGAGTCCAACAAAAGCACCGCCGCACACAAACAAGATGTTCGACGTGTCGACGGGGGTGAACTCTTGATGCGGGTGCTTGCGGCCGCCCTGCGGCGGAACGTTGGCGACCGTCCCTTCTAGAATCTTCAGCAGCGCCTGCTGCACGCCCTCGCCGGAGACGTCACGCGTGATCGACGGGTTCTCGTCTTTGCGCGACAACTTGTCGATCTCGTCGATGTAGATGATGCCCTGTTGCGCGCGCTGCACGTCGCCGTCAGCCGCTTGCAGCAACTTGAGGATGATGTTCTCCACATCCTCCCCCACGTACCCGGCTTCAGTGAGCGTCGTCGCGTCGGCAATTGCGAACGGAACGTCGAGGATTCGCGCCAAGGTTTGAGCAAGGAGCGTCTTGCCGGTCCCCGTTGGCCCAACCAACAAGATGTTGGACTTTTGCAGTTCAACGTCGTTGTTCTTGGCTCCGGGAGTACGCCGCTTCTCAATCAGGACCCGCTTGTAGTGGTTGTAGACGGCGACGGCCAGCTTTTTCTTCGCCGCGTGCTGTCCGATCACATACTGGTCGAGCTTTTCTTTCAGCTCTTGCGGCTTCGGAAGGTTGTAGAGAGACGGGCCGGTCGACTCGGGACGATCATCCTCAAGAATGGAATTGCAGACCGCGACGCACTCGTCGCAGATGTAGCTCTTAGGGTAGTCGCCGGGAGTCGAAATGAGTTTCCCCACCACCTCCTGGCTCTTGTGGCAGAAGGAACACCGGAGAGTTTCGTCCGAAGGGCCGTTTCGCTTCACCAAGTACTCCTATACGATGTCGTCCACGCCTCAAGCGGAAAACCGCTGAACCGTTTCGACCCGCCGTACACGTGCGGATCTTTCTTCCCTGCTTCAAGAGTATCGTACCGGCGGCCCGCAGGGGCCTTATTTTGAAGCGTCATACGCCTTTTGGCTGATTTGTTTTTCCGAGCCAGCCCTCATAATGAGCTGCATGAACCGTTGCAGCTTCAGCCTGGCTCTCTGCTCCGCCCTGCTGCTGGCCCCCATTCAAGCCGCTCCCCCATCCGACGACGCCGAGCGCGGCGCTGAACTATTCGAACGAGCTCGCCGCGCCGCCACGGGCGGCAACGAGCTCCACGACTACGCCTTTGACCTCGCTACCGTCATTGAAATGCCCGACGGGCGTCGCGTTCGCTTCACCTCGTTCGTCCAGGTCATTCCGCCTTCAGCCTTCCGCCAGCACTTGGAATCGGCGGCCGGAAACCAGACCATGTTCTTTTCCGGCGACGCCGCCTGGCAACAAACCATTCAGGGCCGCAGAGATCTTCCCCAATCGGTCGTCCGTAGGCAAGACGCCGACCTGCGTCGGGGACACGTGCTCTACAAACCCGCCCCAAGCGGCGTCACCTATCGGGGCGCGGATGAAGTGGAGGGACGCGCGGTGGACGTCATTCAAATCGCTGACGTCGCCGGCGCCCCCTTGCGTCTCTTTCTCGATCAAGAGACTCATGACCTGCTCAAGCGCGTCTATGTGGGCGACGCCCCAGACGGCTCCATGGCTCAGGTCGAGGAATTTCTCTCCAACTACGTTCTTGTCGGCGGATTCCGCTGGCCGACTACGAAACGCGTCGTTCGCAACGGCAAGATCGCAACAACGTCCACCGCATCCAATTTTGAGGTCAATCAGGGCCTCGACTCCAAGACCCTTCTGCGCTAGTTCTCCGGCGGGCCGGTCAAGAACGCCGCCCTTGAGTCGATAAGCTCCAGGGAGCTTGGATGCGCATCGACTTCGCGACGGTCCTAGGCGGCGCCGCAGCCGTGCTGGGAATTGGAATCGGCCTCGCGCTTGAAGGCGGCTCCCTGTCGGAGATCCTTCAACCCACCGCCGCCCTGATCGTTTTCGGCGGGACCGCGGGAGCCACTCTCATCTCGCACCCCCTCCCGCTCGTCCGAGCCGCGGCGGTCCGTCTGGCCCTTCTCTGGTCGGATCGGCAGCCCCCGGCCGAAGAGCACATCCGCTCGATTGTGGAAATGGCCGTCACCACGAGACAGCAGGGCATTCTCGCGATTGAGACGGCGGTCGACGAGATTCAAGATCCCTATCTGCAGCGAATCCTGCGCATGAGCGTGGACGGCATCGAGCCCGGCGAAATTGAATCCGTCGCCACGCTCAACCTGGAGCGCGAGGCTGACGAAGCAGATTCGGCCGCCGGAGTGCTCGACAGCGCGGGCGGTTTCGCCCCGACCATCGGAATTCTAGGCGCCGTCCTCGGGCTGATTCAGGTAATGAAGCACCTCGAAGACATCGACGAGGTCGGGGCCGGAATCGCGGTCGCCTTCGTGGCCACCATCTACGGCGTCGCCGCAGCCAACCTCGTCCTACTGCCCGCAGCCAAGAAGATTCGCGTGAGAGCCGAGCGTCTCGAGGCGATCCGCCGCATGCAACTCGACGGAGTCTTGCTCCTTGTACGAGGCCGCAATCCCCGCCTAATTCGCGACCGCCTGGAAGCCTATCTCGGCCCTCCCTCCGAGTCCACGCCGCTCACTCCGAAAGAACCTGCCCCGGTGAAGGCGGCGTGAGTCGCAGACGTAGAGGCGGAGGTCACGATTCCGGCGCCGAACGCTGGCTCGTCTCCTACGCCGACTTCATCACCCTGCTGTTCGCCTTCTTCGTAGTCCTGTTCGCCTCGTCGAATGTCGACAAGGCGAAGTTGGTCGAGTTCACCGAGGCCTACCAGCAGTACTTGCAGTCAGGCCCTCAACTTCTATCCGTAGGCGCTCCGCCGGGCGACCAACTCCTGGAGACCGTTCCCACCCCGGGCCCCGTCGAGCCGACCCGCCTCGAGATCACCGCGGCCGAGATGGCCCCGGTGGAACAACGGTTGCGCGAGATCCTCGACGTGCTGCTCGCCGACGAGTCCGTCAGCATGTCGGTCGAGGCGCGCGGTCTCGTCATCAGTCTCAAGGAGGCGGCCCTGTTTCCCGCCGGCGCTGCCTCGCTCCGCCCGGGCTCCGCGCCCGTCCTCTCCACCGTCGCCCAGGCCGTCGCGGTTGCTCGCGGACGTCAGATCCGGCTGGAAGGGCACACCGACGACCGGCCCATACGAACCGCCGAGTATCCCTCCAACTGGGAGCTCTCCAGCGCGCGCGCCACCGAGGTCATGCGCGCTCTCACGCGCCTGGAAGGCTTTGACGAGCAGCTCGTGTCGATCGCAGGATACGGCCAACATCGTCCGGTCGCCTCCAACCGCACGCCCGAAGGCCGAGCCCAGAATCGCCGCGTGGACATCGTGCTCCTCGCCGACGACGCCGCACGACAGGAGCCGGGCAGCTAGTCCGGCACCGGCGACACTCACACGCCTACAATGTTTCGATGCAGATCATCGCGCGCGATAACGACGTGTACGACGCCGTCATCGTCGGCTCCGGGGCCACCGGCGGCTGGGCCGCCAAGGAACTCACCGAGGCCGGTATGAAGGTCGCCCTGCTGGAGGCCGGCTCTCCTGTCACGCCCGACCAGTTCGGCGAGCACGTCCAGCCCTACGAAACCAAGTACCGGTTCAAGCGCCCCAACGGCGTCGCTTCCCCCGAAATCGCCCGTCGCCGACCCATTCAGGGCAAACAAGGAGCCTGCTCGGAAGTCAACTATCGCTGGTTCGCCGACGACGTCGACAATCCCTACACCACCCCCAAAGACAAACCCTTCGTCTGGGTCCGCGTCCGGGCCGTCGGCGGACGCACGCTCGCCTGGGGCCGCCAAAGCTACCGCATGAGCGACCTCGACTTCAAAGCCGCCTCGCGCGACGGCTTCGGCGTCGACTGGCCCATCTCGTACGCAGATCTTGCTCCGTATTACGACAAGGTCGAGCGTTTCGTCGGTATCAGCGGCCAAGCCGAGGGCCTTGCCCATTTCCCCGACGGTCAGTTCCTCCCGCCCATGGGCATGACCTGCCCGGAAAAGCGGCTGCGGACCGTCCTCCGTCGCCAGTATCGCCGTCTCGCCACAATTGGCCGAACCGCCATCCTGACGCGCAATCACAACGGCCGCGCCGCCTGCCATTACTGCGGCCCTTGCAATCGCGGCTGCATCACCCACTCCTACTTTTCCAGCCCCTTCACCACCCTCGCCGCCGCCGAGCGCACCGGCAACCTCACGCTCATCACCGACGCCGTGGCCTCCAACGTCACCGTCGACAAGAACAGCGGCCTGGCCTCTGGAGTCGCCTACATCGACCGCGCCACACGCTCGCCGCGTGAAATCCGCGCCAAGAACGTCTTCCTCTGCGCCTCCACGCTCGAATCAGCTCGCCTCTTGCTCAACTCCGCTCCCGGCGGACTCGCTAACTCCAGCCGCGTTCTCGGCCGCTACCTCATGGATCACATGTACGGCGGCCAAGTCGTCGGACGCATGGAGGGCTACGACGACGGCGCCTGGTCCGGCCCGCCTCGCCGCCCCAACGGCATCTTCATCCCACGCTTCCGCAACGTCGACCGACGCCACACCGGCGGCATGATCCGCGGCTACTCCTACCAGGGCTCCGGCTCGCCTCACTTCGACTTCAACGCTCCCGGTTTCGGCGAATCGTACAAGAACGCCGTCAACAAACCCGGCCAGTGGTCGATGAACTTGCACGGCTTCGTCGAATGCCTGCCCCGCCGCGGCAACTTCGTCGAACTCGATCGCAATGCCGTCGACGCCTGGGGCATCCCCGCACTCCGCATCCACATGACCTGGTCCGACAACGAGAAGGCCCTCTTCCAAGACGCTCTCGACCAAGGCGTGGATATGCTCGAAGCCGCCGGGGCCAAAGACGTGCGCGCCCCAGGCAAACCCAAAACGCCCGGCGACGGAATTCACGAGGTCGGCACGGTCCGCATGGGCAGCGACCCGAAAACGTCGGTTGTCGACCCGTGGTGCCGCACGCACGACATCCCGAACCTGCTCGTCACCGACGGTTCCATCTACCCCTCCATGGGCACAGTCAATCCAACCCTCACCATGATGGCCAACACCGTCCGCGCCTGCGACCACCTCATTGAGCAAGCCCGACGCGGCGACCGCGCCTAGCCGTCATTCCCGGCAAGCTTCCTAGTACGCTAGAGGGTCGCGCGCTTGCACATGACGGCTTCGCTCTCACAGTCCCTCTTTGTCCTTCGCGGCCTCATCGCCAAGGACTTCAAGGTCCGCTACCGGAACATGTCCCTCGGCATCTTCTGGTCACTCGTCAATCCCATCGTGATGATGGGCGTACTGACGTTCGTCTTTACCGTCATCATGCCCAACCGCCAGCGCTACTTTCCGCTGTTCGTGCTGACGGGACTGCTGCCCTTCAACTTCTTCTCGCTGGCCTGGGCAACCGGCACGAATTCCATTATTGAGAACGCTTCGCTGGTGAAGAAGGTCCGCTTCGAGCGCGCCCTGCTGCCCATTTCCGTCGTGCTCGCCAATTCGCTGCACTACATGATTCAGTTGTCGCTCCTTCTCGTCGGATCAGCGATCGTTCTCGGCATTCACATCCACTGGCTCTGGCTGCCGCTCCTCGTCGCGCTGCAAATCGTCTTCGCCTGCGGAATGGCCCTGCTCTCCTCCGCCCTCGACGTCTATTTCCGCGACATGCGCTACGTCGTCGAATCGAGCAACCTACTGCTCTTCTGGCTTGTGCCCATCTTCTACAGCTTCCGCGACATCGGCCAAGAGTACGCCTGGATCTATCAGGTCAACCCAATCGCGGCGGTCACCTTAATGAATCGCACCGTCCTGCTCGGCGGATCGGCGCCCAATTCAGTGACCTTGGCCAACATGGTCGTCGTCTCCTTCGCCACCTTCGCCGTCGGAGCGTTCGTCTTCGCCAAGATCGAGAAGAACTTCTCCGACTACCTCTAGAATGCGGACCCAGAAAAAGGGGGAAGCCTTGCTCCCGCGCAGGGCGGTCAAGAGAATCGGGACCGTAGCGGCAATCCAGGACTTGTCGGGAGTGTTGCTAGTCGAGCATGACCGGGACCCGCTGGGTGAACAGTTCGCTAGACATCTGTTCACTCTACGCGCACCAAAGCGGCCTGACAACCCAGGTCCTGGAGGTCCAAACGAGCCCCGGCAGCGCCTCCTGCGGCCTCCGAGGCCCTGCTTTTTCAGGGCTTCGGGCCAAAACAGCCGATCTGGGGCCGGAAAGCGGCCGGATAGGCCCGCAGACGAAAAGGTGAACACTCTCCTGGTAAAGTGTTCACTCCACCATTCTCAAACGGCGCTGGCCGCAGCGCGGACTGGGCCGCCTCCCCTGGGGCTGGCCGGATCGATCCGTCAGGCTTCCTGCAGCGAAGGCATGGGGCCGCCTGGCTGGATCAGCTCGATGATGTTTCCGAAGGGATCGCGGCAATAGACGGCAACAAGGCCCCCTGGGACGCTGATCGGTTTATTCATGGCGACACCGCCGTGTGCCTGGACTTTCTCCCAGACAGCTTTCACGTCGTCAACCTCGAAGGCCAGGTGCCGGATTCCGCGGTCACTGGCAGTGAGGGCCTTCGGTTCTACTTCCGAATTCGGGGCAAGGTACTCGAAAAGCTCAAGGTACGAATTCTTGCCCTTCAGCAGGCACATCTTGGCCGCAGTGCCCTCCATGCCAATCAGGCTGTTGAACGTCGTCTCGTCCGGACCCCACTCATAGTCGAACAGGGCTTCAAGCTCGAATACTTCGCAGTAGAACTGCTTTGCCTGCTCAAGATCGGGTGTGACCAAGGCGGCGTGGTGGATTCCTCTAATCATCTTTCTCCAACGCTACGGCTCGCCTAGCCGCGCCGGGAACAGCGTAGCACCCTCCCCCAAGTCGGTTGCAGCTCCGACATGTCCGATCGCGGAAATGCCCCCTCGAATCTGGCCTCCGAAATGGTGAACACTTTGCTGGGAAAGTGTTCACTCACAAGGCAAGACGCCCTAACCGGTAAGCGCCTGACGCACCTTCTCCACAGAGGGCCAACCGGCGCTTGCGCCGTTGTTGGCGTAGATGCGACAGCCAAACCCATAGCCGTTTTCTTCTGCTCTCGTCCCCTCGACATCGACGCCGTTGATGCGGATGGTGGGCGATCCGATGAAGCGCTTGGCCTGAGCATCGGCGTCGGATTCGACGGCGATCATCTCTACGTCTTCCGGCAGACCCTCAAGGCGCAGCGCTTCGCGGGCGTTCTCAAGCGCCGTCAGATAGGAAGGGCAACTATCGAAGTAGAAGAGTTCCACCTTCATGACTGGCGCTCCGTGAGCTTGGCGCTGTAGCCCATCTCTCCAATTGCCGCGATGATTTTTTCGACGCTCGTTATTGCAGGGTCAAAGCGGATGCGCGCGCTCGCGTTCTCGTAATCAACCTCGGCGCTCGCCACGCCTTCCTTACGTTCCAGAGTGGCTTTCATTCCGGCCGCGCATCCGGGACAGGTCATCCCCTCAACGGCAAAGACCGCCACCGCTTCGGCCTCACCCTTGCTTGCGGCGAAGGCCGTAACTTCAGCGCTCGACAGACCGCCCCTTAAAAGCCCGGAGTAATGCGGGAGCGTGGCAAGCATGGCAACGGCGGCTGTGGAGAGCCAGAGCAGCGCGCGCTGCTTGCGCTTCTTCTCCGGGGCCGTCGCACAGGACCCGTCCGCGCATTCGACGTCCGGGACCTTGCGATAGCTCAAGTAGAATGCGCCGGCCAAAAGCAGCGCCGTCAGGCCGAGCAGATACGGCCGCAGTTCTTCAAACCACGCGGCCGCGCCGAAGCTGCCGACGCCGAGACCGACCGCAACAAGCGGTCCGATGCAGCACAGAGATGCGACGCCTGCGGCGAGGATTGACGCGAAGGTCAGGGACTTGTCGTTCATTGAACTTTTCCTTTTTCGTCGAGGGCGTCGAGGACGGGGCACGCGCTGAGCGGGCCTTCACCGGTGCACTCGTCAGCCAGCTTGGTGAGCGCCCGGTGCATGGCCTGCAACGAGCGGATTTTTTCCTCGAGGTCAGCCGCCTTGGCCAAGGCCTGATCGCGTACATCCGCACAGCCTGCTTCTTCGCTTACGCGCAGCTCAAGCAAATCCTTGATTTCGGCCAGTGAGAACCCCAGCTCTTGGGCATGCTTGACGAAACGGACACGCAGCACCGTGTCCTGTTCATAGACACGGTAGTTCGAGCCGTTCCGCTCCGGCGGCGCGATCACGCCTTGGCGCTCGTAATAGAGCAGCGTGTCGATCTTCACCCCGGAGCGTTCGGCAACCTTTCCAATCGTCAAGCCAACCATTCCACCCTCAGCTTAAACCCCGGACCTAGGTCCGGGGTCAAGTAAAAACTTTGAGGCCACGGAGTGAACACTTTACTAGCAAACTGTTCACTCAAGCCCGGTCCAATAACAGCTCGCGGGGGTGGATCGCAGGGGTCCGCGATGACTCCCACTACTAGGGAATGGCGAAAGTGCCTCTTCGACGTCCTGTAACCGGCAATTTGTGGGATCGCCCAAAAAAAGGGGAGCCTGCCGGCTCCCCTCTAGCGGACCAAACGAACTAGCCAACGCTAGCCATAGACCTTGGCGAGTATCGGACCGATCTGCTCGTCGTCCAGTACGGGGACGGTCGTGATCGAGAGAAACTCGCTCCACTCAAGGGCGTGCTCGTAGGCGGTCGCGGGATCATCTGTCTCAAAGAGCGAGAAGCCGCCGCTACCGTCGGCTGCATGCCAACGTCCGAGAATCTTGACGCCTTCGGGCGGCGGCGCGCCTCCTCCGGCAAGAAAGGCCTTGGCAGCACCCGAGTGGGCGCCGTCTCTGAATTTGTACGTGGAGATGAACTTCATTGCGCTATTCCTTCAAGGACGGCTCCTAGTCGGAAGGGTTCGGGCTCTGTATTTCGCACTCGCCGAGGCCCGTCCAACCCGCCTCGGAGCCGAAATCATAGCGCATGTATAGATGACCCGTCCTCGCTACAGTGGACTAGTGAACGCCTCCGACGTACTGGCCGAGATCAAGAGTCGGCCCAAAGGGCGCGCGGGCTACAAGCAACTCGCCCGAGAGATGGGCCTCCGCGCCGAAGGGCGGAAGGAACTGGAAGCCGCCCTCGCCCAGTTGGTCTCCGACGGCCGCCTCATTGAGACGCGGCGCGGCCACTACCGGACACCCGAGCGCGAGAGCGGTCTCATTGAGGGCCGCTTCAGCGCCCACCGCTCCGGCTTCGGGTTCGTCTCCGTCGCACGCCCCATCCCCGGCGTCGAAGGCGACCTCTACATCGGCAAGCGCGACACCCTCAACGCCATGCACGGCGACCGAGTGCTCGTCGAAGTCGCCTACAAGCGCACCGACGGTCGCGCCGCGGGCCGCGTTCGTCGTATCCTGCACCGCGAGCAGCAGACCGTCGTCGGCATCTTCCGCTACGGCCGCCGCTTCTCGTCCGTCTCGCCCTACGACGACCGCATCGGGGACGAGGTCGAGATCATCCGCGGCCAAGAACTCCCGCCGGATCCCGAGACCGAAGACCGCCTCGGCGATGTGGAGACCGTCCATGTCGAATCCGCGGAGGAACTCGACGGGCTCGTCGTCACCGTGGAACTGACCGAGTTTCCCACCGACTACCAACCGGCCAAAGGCCGCGTCATTGAGATTCTCGGTCGCGAAGACGACTTCGGAGTCGACGTCGAAGTGGTCATCCGCAAGCACCACATTCCCCATCGCTTCCCGCCCGAGGCGGTCGCGGAAGCCGAAGCCGTCTCGGAGACGATCCCCGAGGAAGAGATCGAGCGCCGTCAAGACTTCCGCGACCTCCCGATCGTCACCATAGACGGAGAAACCGCCCGCGATTTCGACGACGCCGTTTACGTCGAGCAACTCGATACGGGCGCCTTCCGCTTAGACGTACACATCGCCGACGTCAGTCACTACGTCCTGCCAGGCTCCGCGCTCGACAACGAAGCGCGCACGCGAGGCAACTCCACGTACTTCCCCGACCGGGCCGTCCCCATGCTGCCCGCGCATCTCTCCACCGGCGTCTGCTCGCTCAATCCGCACGTCGATCGCCTCGCGCTCTCGGCTCTCATGGAGATCAGCCCCCAAGGCCGCATCACCCAGGCGAAGTTCTCCCGCAGCGTCATCCGCAGCGCCGAGCGAATGACCTATACCGACGTCCACCGCATCCTCGAGGGCGAAGAAGCCGTCCGCGAGCGCTACGCTCCGCTGGTCCCTCGCTTTGAGACGATGCGCGATTTGGCCAAGATCCTCATCGCTCGACGAACCAAGCGCGGGGCCGTCGACCTCAACCTGCCGGAAGCCGAGATCCTCTTTGACGACGACCACGTGATGATCGGCGTCCGCCAGGCAAAGCGAACTTTCGCCCATCGCCTGATCGAGGAGTTCATGCTCGCAGCCAATGAGGCCGTAGCCTCTCATCTTGAGAAAGCCGGCTTCGGTTTCCTGCATCGCGCTCACGAACCGCCTTCCGCCAAAGGACTGCGTGAGTTCGAAGAGATCGCCCGCCGCTTCGGCCAATCGCTCGGGATCGATCTCCCCGCTCCGAAAACATTTCATCGCCATCGGCGTCATCGCGATGGAACCAAGAAGAATCGCGAGGTCCGAGCCGAGGCGCAGGCCCCGGTCCGAGCCAAAGATCTACAGAAATTCCTTCGCAAGCTGGAGGGAAAGCCCGAAGAGCGCGTCCTGAGCTACCGCCTCCTGCGCGCCATGAAGCAGGCCCGCTACAGCGAGGAGAACAAGGGCCATTTCGCCCTGGCGACAGAGAACTACGCCCACTTCACCTCGCCCATACGCCGCTACCCGGACCTCATCGTCCATCGCGTCCTCAAGGCGGTCCTCGACGGCGAAAGAGAAGTCCAGCCGATGAGCCCCTACGCCCGGGAGAAGAGCCAGAAGCCCGGCCCCTACCCCACTCCTGAGCTGGCGGAGTTGGCCGATCAGACCTCCATGACCGAGCGCCGCTCCTCCGACGCCGAGCGCGAGCTGATGAATTGGAAGAAGGCCAAGTATATGGAGCAGCGCCTCGGCGACGAGTTCCACGGCATGATCACCGGCCTCAGCGAGCACGGCGCCTACGTCGAACTCGCCGACGTCTTCATTGAAGGCTTCATTCCGCTGGAGGCGTTCGGCGATGACGAACGCTTCTTCTTCAAGGAGCGCGCCGGCATGATCGTCGGAGCCGCAAGCAAGCGCGCTTTTAGCCTGGGCGACTCGGTCCAGGTCCGCTCCGACCGCATCGAATGGGACCGTCTGCGGGCCGAGTTCTCCATCGTTTCGTGAATCGATCCGAGATCCTCAAGGGGTTGGTACGATAAGCGAGAAGTCGCCGCCGCGATGAGTTCAGCCCTAGCAGTTCCAGACGTTGACGAGGAAATCGGCAACGAAGAAGAAGAGGCCGAAGGTCTCGAAAAGATGCACCACGTGATCCTCCTCAACGACGAGGATCACACCTACGACTACGTCATTGAGATGCTCATCGCCGTCTTCGACGTCAGCGAAGCTCGGGCCTACGAGCACACCGTCGAGGTCGACACCAAGGGCCACAGCCGCATCGCGACGCTGCCGCTCAAGAAGGCGGAAGAGAAACGCGACCTCGTCCACGCGTTCGGCCCGGACCCCCGCCTCCCCCGCTCCCTAGGCTCCATGGCCGCCCTCATCGAACCCGCCGATTAGATTCGCCTCCCTGCCGATCGGAGACGCGATAGAATCGAAGCGCAGATGCGTTCGAGCATGGCCCCTGCCGACATCATCCGCCGTAAACCGAATGCCCCATTTTTCGTGGGCCTTTCCCTAACTCTCGGCCTCGCCCTTCCCTGCCTCTCGGCCGAGGCCGACGCCCCGGATGGCGACGTCCTCAAGGCCGAAGCCGAACAGACATTTCAAGATCGCGTCACCCCGTTCATCAAGAGCTACTGCCTCCCCTGCCACCAAAACAAGCGGCCGACCCAGGCGGGGATCAACTTTTCGCCGGCACTCAAGGCCCCAGGTCACGCCGCCTTTCACGACCAGTGGAAGCGAGCCGTCGCCAGGGTGAACGCGCATGACATGCCGCCCACCGGCGCTCCCCAACCGAGCGACGCCGACCGGCAGATGTTCGTCGATTGGATCCAAGAGCTGAAATACCTCAGCGAGAGAGATCCCGGGCGCTTCGTCATCCGGCGGTTGACCAAGACCGAGTACGGCAACACCCTGCGCGATCTCTTCGGAGTCGAGCCGTCCATCGCCGACGGGCTCCCCGATGAAGTCAGCGGCGAGGGCTACCTCAATTCGCTCTCCCCCCTCCAACTGGAGCAGTACCTAGAGATCGCCGACCGCGTGTTAGAGCGGATGCCGCCCGATGTCCAAGAGCGCCTCTTCGGCGATCCCGCCTCGGGCTCTCGTCGAGCCGCGCGAGAAGTCGCCCGCTCCATCGCAAAGAAGGCCTACCGTCGTCCGGCGTCCGAAGCCGAGCTAGACGTGCTTGTTGAAGCGTTCGATCTCGGAAGGCAGAACGACCTCGCCTACGAGCAGTCGCTTCACTTGATGCTCAAGGCCGCCCTCGTCTCTCCGCAGTTCCTCTTCATCACTCCCGCTGGAGAAGCTGAATCCGATACGGGAATCGCTCCGCTCGACGACTATCAACTCGCCTCCCGCTTGTCCTATCTGTTGTGGGCCACCATGCCGGACGAAGAGCTCATGGCGCTGGCCGACCAAGGAACGCTGAATGAGCCGCGAGTTCTGGAAGCGCAAGTCGAGCGTCTCATTCAGGACCGGCGGTCGAGAGCCCTCTTTGACGGCTTCGGCGCACAGTGGCTCAGCGTCGGCGCCTTAGAACGCCAGGTCTTCGATCCCGCCCTGTTCCCGCAGGTGACTTCCGGGATGCGCGAGGCAATGTACGACGAAGCCCGCCTCTTCTTCGAGAGCATCCTGCGAGAGAACAAGAGCGTCATCCGTTTTGTCGACGGCGACTACACCTACCTCAATGGAACCCTCGCCGAACTCTACGGCCTTGAAGAAACCGTCTCCGGACCCGAGATGCGCAAGGTCACGCTGACCGACGGCAACCGCGGAGGAGTTCTAGGAATGCCCGGCGTCCTCGCCGCGACCTCCTTCCCCAACCGCACCAGCCCGGTCAAGCGCGGCGTCTGGGTGCTCGAGCAAATCCTCGGGGAGCACGTCCCGGCCGCCCCTCCCAACGTCCCGGCCCTCGACGAACAGGACCAAGGCCAGGTCGCAAACCTCTCCTTACGCGAGCGCACCGAGCTGCACCGCACCAATCCCGTCTGCGCCAACTGCCACCGAATCCTAGATCCCATCGGGTTCGGCCTCGAGAACTTCGACGCCATCGGTCGTTGGCGCACTCAAGACAAGAACGGCGAGCCGATTGATGCGGCCGGCGAACTCCCCAGCGGAGAGAGCTTCTCCACTCCCCAGGACTTGAAAGCCATCATCGCCGGACGCAGCGGCGACCTCGCCCGCAACCTACTGGAAAAACTGATGGCCTACGCCTTGGGCCGCAGGCTCGAAGGCTACGACGAAATCGTGGTGGATAATCTGATGGATCAGATCGCCGGCGACGGGTACCGTATGCAGACGCTCGTCAAGTCGGTCGTCACCAGCTATCCCTTTACCCATCGCCGCATCGAGGAAGAGAGGATTCCCAATGAGAAAAAGAGCGCTGATTGACCGACGAGCCTGCCTCAAAGGGTTGGGCGTCTCACTCGCCCTGCCGCTCATGGACTCCATGGGTTGGGCCGATACGCCGAAGGGCGAGGCGTACAATCCGCCCGTCCGCCTCGGCTTCATGTACATGCCCCACGGCGTGATCATGGATCAGTTCTGGCCCGCCGATGCGCAGAGCTTTCTCTCGTCCCCGCCGCCGGCGTTTCGATCGTTACACCCCGTGCTCGATCAGTGTCTAACGATGAAGGGCGTCTCCGGCGTTCCTATCGCTCCCTTCAACGGCGCCCCGCACGCCCTTGAACTTTCCACCTGGCTCACCGCGACGTTGCCCGCCGCCGACAAGCGGGCTGAAATCAACATCGCGATCTCCGCCGATCAGATCGCCGCCAACCACGTCGGCGCCTTCACCACGCTGCCGTCGTTGGAACTCGCCACGATGCCCCAAAACTGGAAGGAGAACCAGGAGGGGCTGAACGAGGGCTACTACTCCCACTGCAGCTATCGTTCGCCCACGCAGGTGGTCCCGGCGGAGATCAATCCGCGGAACGTGTTCAATCGCCTGTTCCGAAAGAGAGAGGAGCCGGGCTCCGAGTCGACGCGCGTCAATGCGCTCGATCGCAGCCTGTTGGACATCGTGCTCGGCGGCGCCAGGAACTTACGGAGCACCCTGCCCGCGACCGACCAAAGGAAGTTGGATGAGTACCTCGACAGCGTCCGCTCCGTGGAACGACGCATCGCCGCCATCGAATATCGCCAGAAAGAGGCGGCCCTAGAGAAGGCCGGCGTCCGGGCGAGCAAACGGCACGACACCGACTCGCCGCCGATCGAGATCAAGATCCCGGAAGGAGACAAGCGCAGCGAGTACATGCAGGTGATGTGCGACCTGAACGTGCTGGCCTTCCAGACCGACACGACGCGCGTCTCCACCTACATCGGCTCGCGGCCGAACGGCGCCTCCTACCCGGAACTCGGTTTCAGCGATCAACATCACTCGCAAACCCATCACAAGGACGAGCCGCAAAAAGTCGGCAAAGTCGCCAAGATCACGGAGTTCAACATCGCCCAATTCGCCTACATGGTGAAGAAGATGCACAACCTCCGCGAAGCCGACGGAACCTTACTCGACAACTGCATCATGATGTGGGGCTCGGGCCTCGAAGACGGCAACGAGCACACCCGGGAAAACCTCCCCTTCATCGTGGCCGGCAAAGGAGGCGGATCGATCAACACGGGTCGCTTTCTGCCGGACGTCCAGGGAAACCAGGGGGACCTCCTGACCACCCTCCTGGCCTGCGCCGGCATCCCCATCGACCGCCCGGTCGGCATCGCAACAAAGCAGATAGAAGCGATCAAGGCGTAGACGCAAGACTGTGCATCCCGGTCTTCCCGCAACGCCCTCGCTTCGTGACTGGTCATGGGCCACGCCGTGTATCGGCGAGGTCGTGTTGTATCCTGCCGAACAATGCGCGCCCTCTTATCGAATCTTCTTCTCGTCTGTCTTCTGGCATCCGCCGCTTCGGCCGCTGACCGCACCCACGCGCGGTCAATGGTTATCAACAAGGGCGGCATCGTAGCCACCAGCCACCACCTGGCCTCCTCGGCCGGGGCCCAGATCCTCGCACGGGGCGGCTCGGCCGCGGACGCCGCCATCGCCGCCAACGCGGTGCTCGGCGTCACTGAACCGATGATGTGCGGCATCGGCGGCGACGTCTTCGTCCTCTACTGGGAAGCCAAGACCGGCAAGCTGTGGGGCCTCAACGGCAGCGGCTGGGCGCCTCAAGAGCTGACGCCCGAGTTCCTGGCGGCCGCCCGCCAGAAGGACAAGAAGAACGACGACGAACAGGACCTCAAGAAGATGCCCAGCCGCGGGATTCACTCCGCCACCGTGCCCGGCGCTGTCGGCGGATGGGCGGCCGTCCACGAGCGTTTCGGCAAGTTGCCCTGGAAGGATCTCTTCAGCGCCTCCATCCATCACGCCGAGCAAGGCTTCCCCGTGACGGAGATCATCGCCGCCAGTTGGGAGGGCGGCATCCTCGACGTCGATCCGGCTTCGACCCCGGTCTTCCGACCCAACGGCCAAGCGCCGCGCACCGGAGACGTCTTCAACAACCCCGGGCTGGCGCGCGCCATGCGCCTCATCGCCGACGACGGTCCGTCAGCTTTCTATCAAGGGAAGATTGCCCAAGCGATTCTAGAGACCTCCAAGCGGCTGGGGGGATCGTTCGCCGCCGAGGATCTCTCGCAGTGGAAGCCCGAGTGGGTCGAACCGATCTATACCAAGTATCGCGACTGGTCAATCTCCGAGCTGCCTCCTAACGGCCAAGGCATGGCGGCTCTGATGATGCTGAACATCATGGAGCAGACCGAGCCGTCGCCGTTCGGGCCGAACTCGGTGCCGGAGTTGCACAACCGCATCGAAGCCATGAAGCTCGCCTACGCCGATATCTACGCCTACATCGCCGATCCGAAATTCGAGGGCGTGCCCGTCAAAGGCATGTTGGCCAAGCGCTACGGCAAAAAGCGCGCCAAGCTCATCGACCCGAACAAGGCCGCCTGCCCCGTCGAGGCGGGCAAGCCGGAAACCAAGGACACCACCTACTTGGCTGTGGTCGACAGCGAGGGCAACATCGCTTCATGGATTCAGTCGGTGTCGGGCGCCTGGGGATCGGGCGTGGTGGTGGACGGCATGGGATTCCATCTGCAGAACCGCGGCGGCGGGTTTTCGCTCGATCCCGAGCACCCAAATCGTTTGGAGCCCCGCAAGCGGCCGTTCCACACGATCATTCCGGGATTCATGCGCAAGGGCGACCGCGCGATCGGCTTCGGCATCATGAACGGGTCGAATCAGCCGCAGGCACACGCTCAGTTCGTGGGCAACGTGGCGGACTACGAGATGAACCTGCAGGAGGCTCTAGAAGCTCCGCGGATGCGCGTGACATCGCCGTCAGCGTGCGAGGTCTCCGTGGAATCTAGGATTCCGCAGGATTCACTGGTGAAGTTAGACGCCATGGGACACCGGCTCCGGCTGCGCGGCGCGCACTCAACCCACATGGGTCGAGGCAATGCGGTAATGCACGACTCGGCCACCGGAGTGAACTTCGCGTCATCGGACTCGCGGGCGGACGGCAGCGCAATTCCGGAGCCGCTTCAACCGTGAAGGAGCGAGCCGGAAGTGACGAGCAGAGAGGGATGGATCTGCGATCCAAGAGAATGAAAATCAACCTCCTCTCTTATCTTCAACGAATGGAAAAATCGGGGACACCGCCCGATATCGACGCTAAGGCGCTTCGAGCGTGTCGCAAGCTACTCTCGCAGCCACGATGCAGGCGTGGAGCCGTCGGGATCACAGGAGTCTGTGCCCAGATGCGCGCAGCGGCGGCAGCCTCATAGGAGCTACACGGCCCAGGTGTGGTGCACGTCGAGAAACGCGAGCGAAGGCGGCCGCCGCATGACGTTCAACGCAATAATTGAGCCCGGCGCCCTAGGATGCGAACACCATGGGGATTGCAGACGTAGAACTGATCAAACGAGCGTGGGACCTTAGAAAGGCTGGCAAATTGAGCGAGGCGATCGCAACAATGAAATTGGCAATTGAGCGGAGACCTGATCCCAGTTGGAGCGATGCGGTTGAATTGCGAAGGGAGTTGTTGACGGTAGGACGGTGAAGAAGGTCGCTGAACGCTTGGCCGAGTTGGAGCGTGTTGGGTCGTTTGAGCCTGAGTTGCGTCGACAGCTCTTGTCAAAAGCTCTCCACGATCGTAGCCCCAAGATTCGCGGCGCCGCTATCGAGCAGCTCACGGCGCAAGTGGGGCGCGACATATTGCCGCTGATCGAGACTTTGGTCGACGACCCAAACCCCATGGTGCGCTACGACGCCGTCGAGTCCATCGGACAATTGCTAGAGGGGGAAGCGTTACACCATGAAGGTCCATTGTCCAGGCTGGCCGACGGAAACGAGTTGGTGCGAGTACAGACACTGGAGAGCCTGGCACAAATCGGCGATCGAAGCTCCCTGCCCCGAATAGCCGGCCTTCTGACGGATGAATCGCCGCTCGTTCGATCGTATGCGGCAAGTACGATCGCGGACTTGGGCGGTTCTGAGTATCTTGAGTCCCTTAGAGACGCGCATCGCGCGGAGACAGATGACTTGGCGCTCGTTGGAATCCACTGGGGACTCCTACAGTTCGGCCAACGAGATTCGTTCGGGGACTTACTGGAGCTCCTGTCCTCCTCTGACTATCGTGTGCGTTGCGCGGTTGCAAACAGTCTGGAGCACCTCCCAATGGATCAGGGCCAACTCAAACGCGCCGTCTCAGCCCTGTTGGCCGCTCGTTCAACGGCCATCGGGCGAGCAGATCGCTCGACGGTAGAACGGGTGCTCAGCAGCCTCAAGGACTGACGAGTTCCGGCAATTCCGAAACGGAGTCCCGGCGGAGAAAACACTCAGATTCGGGAAGACTTGGGCGTTCCTGTCCGATCCCCCCTCAAACAAGCTTTCCCAGCCCCGGTTTCATCGGTCGGATCCTTAGCTTCTTGACGGAACGACAGACAGGAGTGTCTGTCGCTATTGGTTGCCCCCTCCATTGCCGTTTCCGCTGTGGATCTTGATGGCGCCGGCGCCTATCACTTGGGGATCGGTCATGTCGATATCGTCGGACTCGCCGAGTTTGTTGTCGTAGATGATGTTCCCACTGGTCTTGTCGACGACCTTGATTCGGAACTTGTCGTCTCCTCCTCCACCGTTGACTTCGCCGTCAATCGCTGTGAGGAGGAACCCGAAGTCTCCGGCTCCATTGATCGTTCCCGAGCCCTTGAACTGGGCCCTGGCGCCGGCGACGACCAGCCAGTCATACTGCGTGCTTTCAAAGATGAAGCCCGCCGTTTGGAACCGGAAGTTCGTATTGCCAGTCGGCACGTTCGCCCCTTTCTGATACTTCGACGTGAAGCCGAAGTGCGCCTTACCCGTCAGTGTCGGGTCAGCCGTGTAGGCCCCCAGCGGGGAGTTGATCCAGCCGCCGCCGGTGACGAAGCCGGCGCCTGCATCGTAGACGACGATGTAACCGGGTTCGACCGAGATCGAGCCGGTGTCGTCGTCCGTCAGCGTGACGGCGACGGCGTAGACTCCCGGATCGCTGAATAGGTAATTCGCGGAGCAGTCGCCCGCCCCGCCGGTCTCGGTCACCGTTCCTGGCGCCGCACCAGGTGCGGCCGGGTCGTCCCAGTCGACCGTGCACGTATGCGTGTCCGCTACGCCGATGTCGGTGAACGGAATGGTCACTGAAACGGTGCTGCCGGCGGGAACAGGAGCGCTGAGGTCCGGGATCGTCCCGAACTCAGGGAGAACGTTCGTCACGGTCGCGTTGCCGGACGCCGAACCGGCGCCGCCGTCGGTGTCGATCACTGAAGTCACGATCGGAGCCATATCGGATGGCGTGCCGGTGGGGTTGTCGTCCACGTACTGATGGTTCGCAGCGAAGCCTCCAACTCCGGCGCCGACGGCCAGAGTTGAGACGGCGCCGTCGCCCCAGGCGATCGAGACCGTGTGGCCGTCAAGGATGCCCGGGTCCACGATCGCCCCGGTCAGCACGACGGAGCCGCCTTCGGCGACGGGATCATTGCTGAGGGTGAAGGTGACGAGCGGGTCAACGTTATCGACCGTCAGCGCGAACGAGACCATAGAAGTCGAGCCGGTTGAGTCAGTGGCCATGATGATCACGGTTTGAGATTCGCTGGGGCCGTCCGTGGTGTCCAAGCTCCAGGACCAAGAACCACTCCCAGCTCCGCCAGATGCGGTGACATTTCCAACCGAAGCTTCGATCGTTACGATGTCGCCGGCATCCGGATCAACAAACGAGCCGGAGTTCGTCGCCGTCGACCCCTCAGCGACGCTCACGGACCCGTGATCGACGGTTACCACTGGGCTCGAAAGACCTCCGCATGTGCTCTGCCACAGTTTGCCGACTTCGCCGGCGCCCAAGGCGCGACTGTAGAAGCGGAGCTCATCGATCTTTCCCTCAAAGTGATCCTGGAGCGGCGCCGCCGGAACGCTGTCATGAACCAGCACCCCGTTCGCTCCATCGGTCGCCGCCCCTACGAAAACGTCGGTGGAGTTGTTGAACCCTTGGTAGCCCGGTGTAGGCAGGCTATCGTTCAGCTCTCCGTCAATGTAAAGCCGCATCTCACTGGCATTCGAATCATAGACTGCTGTTGCCTGATGCCAGGATCCGTCAATGACCGGCAGGTTCGATAGTGTCTCGTATTCGTGCACCCCGTCCCCATCCGAGAGGTGAAATGAGAGACGACTCTGCGCGTAGCCGCTGCGCGAGACGGCCAAGTTGACGAACGGGTGGTTGACGTTGAAGGCGTTCCCCCCGGATTTAACAACGAGAGACTGCCAACGGTCGAGTTCCCGAGTGCTTTGCACGCACGCCGCCACGGTAAAACTCTCGGTCGGATCCAAGACGCCGGTTGGCAGTTGTACGTGATCAGAAGCACCGTCGAAGTGCGCGGCGCCTCCGACGGCCCCTGAGACATGAACGAGCGGATTAGCGGCGATGCCGTCCTCGTACGGCACTCCGTGTAAGTTGTTGCCGCTGATGTCTTGGACATCCGTATCCAGGGGGTAGTTTGCGTCCAACTGCGACGGTAAGAAGTGAAGGGCCTCGAACGCAATCAGGTCCGGTCCTTCGCTTGACGTACCTCCATGCTGCTGTCCATTCCGCAGCTTGATACTGGTCGCCGTTGACAGGCCGCCGTCCGCGAGGTCGAACTCCAACTTGACGAGTTCCTGCGGGCCGAAATTGAAGTTGTTTGGATTCGCGTAGCCAATCTGAACGAAGTTACTTCCGTCTTCGCTGGCGAGGAGATAGAAGTCCTCAACGAACTGCTGATTCGGCTGAAATCCAGTCAGATAGACGGCAACATCGTCACCGGGACCGTCGGAGATCGTGCCGTCGAACCCGACAGTGACGAACCCGGGGACTCCGTCGAAGTCCGTTCCTGGGGCGGCTGGAGGACCTAAGATTACCGCCGGGTTGAACGGAGCAGCTGAGTGCCCCTCCAACCTGGTGGCAAAGTGACCGAAGTCGAGTACCTGGACTGTCATGTTGTCAAACTTGGCGTGAATAGTTGAGCCTGAACCGCCGCTGCCGATTTCAAGACCGAGCTCTGTGGGCCCCGTGATCGGTTCGTAGCTCAAGCCCTCCGCGGCGAGCTCACCGTCGATCCGGAACTGCCAGTGGTTGGTTCCGTCACTGAGGGGACAAAGGACGAGATCCGCCCGGTGCCAAACTCCTTTCGAGATGGGAAACGAGCCGTTCGGTTGGACAACGTTTTCCACCCCCGTGGGCCCGGCCACCACCCAGTCGAGTCGCTCAGCCGAAGCGCGGTAACCGAACGAAGGAATAGGCCAGCGGCCGCCTGGCCAGGTCGGGAAGCTGCAAACGCTGTCGGTGGGGACTCCGAACATCCCCAAGTTGACGTAGCCGTCGTGGTCGGGTTCGAGCTTGAAATCCAGGACGCCGTGGAAGATCTTACCTTCCGGCAGGCCGTGTAGAACGTACGGAGCTGCCCGGCGCACGGTCGCGCTGGACGAGTAGAACTCGATCGACGGCACGCCCTGTCCGTCTGACGCGTTGATTGAGCCGCCGCCAGTCGCTTGCCCGTAGTCGCAGATGAACTGCGTGAGCGAGGTTCCATCGGATTGGACCAGGACAGTCGACTGCGCTAAGGCGGGCAGTCCGGGTAGCAAAGCGAGTCCTACGATGAGGGCGGCGAAACGCATGGATGGTTCTCCTTGGGTAATCGGGACTGAGCGTTCCGCAGAGTCCCGATAGGTACTGGTCTAGAACGCGCTGTCGAGTGAAACGGTGACGCCGATCCCTACGATCACGTCTTTGCCCACGAACGCGCCGTCAGCGGCAGTGTTTTGGCGTATCCACAGGGTCCCGTTCGGGACGTGGAAGTTGGCGGCCACGGTGTTCGCGAGACCGATTTGCGCGGCCTTTGGCGTAGCGCCGAGGTTGCCGTTGTTGCCGTTGATTCCAGCGACGTAGAAGACGATGTCCGAGGCGTCGATCGCAGCACCGGCATCCGGGCCGATGACTGTATTCTTGTCGGTGTCAAACTTGTCTTCAATGCGAATGGTTGCAGCGTCGGCGAATAGCAATTCGCAGGCCTGACCGCCGTTCAACGAACGAATGTTGTATTCACCGCCGAGGAAGACCAGCTTGCCGTTCTTCTTGATCTGGATGTCCCCGTAGTCCCCAGGGGCCAGAGTACTGGATCCGCCTTGTGGAACCAGCACATCAAGAGCACCGGCCGGCGCGGACTCAAACGACGGCAGACTCGCTGTCGGGAGGTCAAGTGGCGTGTTGAGTGTTCCGTTGATTGTGCCGTTATTGTCGAGGTCGTTGTAGTAAACATCACCGTCGACGACCGCCCCGACTTTTACCTTGACGCTGTCCGCCTTGAGTTCGATATCAGAGGCCACGTCGACCGAGTCTCCAACCGTAAGCTCAACATTCGAGGCCAGAGTCGGACCCGCACTGGCGTCGGTGACGACCACGTTGCCTGACTGGATGCTTGAATTCTGCTTGAGCCATACGCTGTTGGACGACAGCACCACGGTGTCGGGTACGTCGCAGATGCCCGGGCTCGGTTCCTCGGCGACGCATTTTGCGGCGATCTCTCCCGCGGAGAGCGCGCCGTCGTAGATCATGATTTCGTCGAGCAGGCCTTGGAAGAAACGTTGGTCGAAACCGATGGCGTCGGAAGGACGGTGCCCGATGCCGATGGTCGAGGTAGTGTTGATGTTGGCGTTGCTGTCGGATTCGCTGTCTACAAGGACGCCGTCGAAGTACATGTAGGCCATTCCGTCGTCACGGTCCCGAACCGCGACGACGTGATGCCACTCGCCGTCCGTCACCGGGACTTGCGAATTGACGCGGACTGTTTCGGGGGCTTCGCCGCAGCAGATCAGCCGATCGTTGTGGTAGCTGTACTGGGCGATTTCTGGCCCTTCCACGATCGTCAAGACAGACGTGTTGTTACAGCAACCCCGTTGGGCCCAAGTGATGGTTTGAGCAGCATTGGTCACGGACGACTTAAACCAGGCCGAAAAGGTGTAGCTGTGATCCCCGGGAAGCAAGTCAGGATGATTGGGGACCTTAACCGCCTTGCCGTTTGAGAACTGGAGGGCGAACAAGCCGCCGGCGACACTGCTGGGAACCCAAGCAGGCCCGCCGAACAGGTTTCCATCGTGACTGTTGGCGGTTTGATCCACCAAGACGCTGCCGGCGCCGGACTCGAAGTCCCAGTGGGCAATAAGGGTTGGCTGGGCCGACAGCCCGCCGGTCATTCCGACAGCAAGAACAAAGACAATCGATAACTTCCTGATGAACATGGATATCTCCTGCTTCACAAGCGGCCGGTCCGGTACCGAAACATGAATCCATCCGGCCGGCTCTCGGCGTAGAACGGTGCAGCGAGTCTTACAGAGGCGGAAGGCCTACCCAAGTGGAAAAACAGGCAATTTCGAGCAGTTTCGCGACTTTTCGCGTTACTTCATGGAAGATCGACGCGGGCCGACCAGATATCGGCGCGGTCGACATCGACTTGTGACCAGAACAGGATGGGGCGGTCGGGGCATGCGGCGAAACCGTCAATCGGAGTTCTTGTTTCATCGGTGTGGTAGACCGTCTCTACCGCGCCGGTTTTCAGGGCAAAACGTTTTAGCTGGTGGCCGTCGCGGAAATAGACCCACTGCTGAGAAACGGACCAGAGACTCTCCGTGGGACCGTCTTTCAGCACGATCTCTTCCGATCCGCCGTCGACGGGGACGCGCCACAGTGTGCGGCTCTCGCGGTCACGGACGAAATAGAGGAACTCGCGGTCGGGAGCCTCGAACGCTTCGTAGCCGCCGCCGGTCGTGATCCGACGGGCTTCGCCGGAACCGTCGGCGCGCTGTTTCCAAATTTGCGGAGTGCCGGAGCGGTCGGAACGGAAGTACACCCACTTCCCGTCGTTCGACCAGCTCGCGCGGCCTTCTTCCGACGTGTCGCTGCGAGCGAAGGGCTGGGTGCTCCTGGTCGGCAGATCGACGACAAAGATGTCTCGGGTAGGACCGGTCGCTGAGCTGAAGAGGATCTTGGTCCCGTCCGGCGACCAGCGGGGCATGTCGGTATAGGGGCCGCCGAGCTCGGTGAGCTGGGTTGGGGTCGGGTGGTCCGGGGAGTGGAACCAGACTTCGTGAAATCCGGTGCGTGTGGAGATGTAGGCTAGCTTTTCGGAAGGCCCGCAGGTGGGGAAGCTCTCCGACCAAGTGGAACTGGCGGCCTTCTGGAGTTTCTTCGTTCGCAGGTCAACCGACCAGATGTTGTCTTCGCGTTGTTTTTGTTCAAAGGCGAGGACGGTGTGCCCGCCCGGGCCGACCATTGTCGCGGAGGGGTGTTTGGTGTTGAGCTCGGGGCCGGTCAGCTCCCGAGGCTGCGCTGAGTCATCGTCCAATGCGGTCCAGTAGAGCTGACTCCGGCCGCGGTTCGGGTGAGAAGCGAACACAAGCCCCTCCGATCCCACCCATGAAAGGCCCCAAATCCTCGCATTTCGATCCGTGATCCGCTTCTCCTGTCCGTCGGGCAGTTCGCGAACATAGAGGTCGCACTCAGAAAAGGTCGTGAAGCGCGTAAACGCCAGGTAACGGCCGTCAGGCGAGACCTCCGGTTGTGTATCGCCGGGGACATCTTGGGGCGGGTCGGTCAGCAGGACTTGCTTCCCGGTATTCTTGACGAGCACTAGGCGGTACGGTGCATCCGGGTCTCGTCGACGGGAGTAGACGATGCCTTCGCCTTTGGCCGCCCAGGCGAACGAGGCGATCTCAATAATATTGCCTTCACGCGCCTGGTCGGGCAGATGCATAAAGCGCGTCTCGGAGCCAGTCTCTATCTCGGCGACCATCAGGTCCATGCCGGGGCTCGACGGCCTGAGAAAGGCGACGCGTTCGCCGTCCGGCGACCATTGCGGGAAGGCCGAGCGCCCGACGTCTTTGGCTAGTAGGCGACCGGGGCCCCCGTCCAGATCCTTCACCCAGATGCAGTGTTGATCGTCTTGCGGACAAGGCGCGAGGTAGACGACGCGTGTGCCGTCGGCGGAAATATCGGGGTGGCTTTCGGGCGATTCCGAGGCTGTGACCGGAGCGGATTCGATGGGCGGCGGGTCGACGGGACCATCTTCATGGACCAGGGCCCCGATGGCGACGACTCCGGCGAGTGCCGCGGCAAGCTGGGAGAGGATGAGACGGCGCCGCGGCCTTCGAGTCGGGCGAGCGGGAACGGTGGGGGAGTCGGGCCGTCCGGATTTCCAGCCGTCAATCTCTTCCACAATGCAATAGACCCGGCCGTGCCCGCCCGGCAACCGACGGATTGGCAGATCGATATCGCGTTCCCAATTCTGGGCGGTGCGGACAGTGACGCCCAAATACGCCGCGATTTCTTTCCAGCCTCGTAACTCTGGCTTCTTACTCACCCCAAAATCAGACAATGCGCTGGGGAAATGCGCGTATATCCGTCTCCCCGCGCGGTCGTAAGGCCCCATTTTACACATGTCGCGCTGGATATTCTGAGGCGGTGCGCATCGCCCCAAGACTCTCTAAGCGCATCGCAAGCTACCCCGACAACCAGGATGCAAGCGTGGACCTCCCGCACGCGTACACGATTACGCCACCCTCAGACAAGCTTTCCCCAGCCCCGGGGAAGCTTGATCTCCTCCGCTCCGACGAACTTCGCGAGGTCCTTCAGGCTCTCCCCCAGCTCGCGATCAAAGCGCGCGCTACGCCGAAAACCCGCTTCCAACCAGATGCCCTTGATCTCAAGCTCCGCGTGCTCGCGGTGCAGCTTCGGATCCAGCCGGCCGACGAAAGCTCCGTCGTGAAGAATCGGCAGCACATAGTAGCCAAACTCGCGCTTCGCGGGCGGAACGTAGATCTCGACTCGGTAACGGAAACCGAGCAGCTCTTCCGCACGCTTGCGCTGCCACAGCAGCGAGTCGAACGGGCAGATCAAGTGGGTGCCGCGGGGCTCGGGAGCAGACTCCAGTTCGTCCAAGGTCCGGGGAGTCGCGTACCACGTTCCAGGCCGATCCTCGACCGCGACTTCGACGATCTCGCCGCGCGCGAGAGCGCGTTGGATCACGCGCCTCCGGTCTGCCGCAGTGAGTTTGGCCGCGGTCCAGTAGCCCGCCAGATGCGCTTCGGGCGCGACGCCGTTGCCGCGCAGGCCGGTGCGTAGCCAGCTCTCCTCGAACGCGGCCTTGGAGACGGGCTCCGTCGGGGAGTCGCCGGTCGCGGGGTGAACGCGCTCCGCAAGGTCCCACAACCGTCGTCCGCTGCGGCGATCCGCGACGGCGACCTTCCCTGCGTGCCAAAGGAACTGCAAGGAGCGTTTGTCTTCCTTGGGAAGCGTCCCCAAGTCGGGGCGATCGTCTCTTGTGTCGGAAGCGCGTCGCTCGAAATCCGAACTCTCAAGCGGACCCTCGCGCCGAAGTCGACCGAGAACTCGTCGCTTGGACCCAGGGCTCGTGGCGTAGTGGGGCCACCAAGAATAGTTCTTCCACGCGGCCGGCGGAAACGAGCGCATGCGCCTCAGGCTCACCGCCAGGTGCGAGGCGGGCAGAATCGAGGCCTCATGGCCCCAGTACTCGTAGGCGGCACGATCGCGATAGATCCATCGGTCGACAGTCGGCTTGCGGTAAGCGCCGAAACGGCTCCAAAGCGTCAAGTAGTGCGCCCGCTCCAGAACCTGAATCGTGTCGACTTGCAAGGCCCCCGCGCTCTCCAGGTGCTGGACGAACGCCCGCCGCGTCAGGCGCACGGACCCTCGAGGCACGGCCAGGCCTTGGCGCTGCAGCCACAGCCGCCGCACGGCATCAAGCGGTATTCGAGGGGGTGCCGCGCGGGCCATCAATGCAGGATAGCTGGGAAGTCAGTCTCCGGGGATCGGGTGCGCTCAGCCTCGCAGTAAGGGCACCACGATCACCTTATTGCACCCTCAGGGTCACCACGTTCGCCTCGCGGCCGTCGACCACAAGCCGGATGTCGATGACACCGGCCCCGATCAACGACCTCGGGATGATCACATTGACCTGATCCAAACCCACGAACTCCCCCTGCGGGGCCACGCCGATCACCTGTGCCTGCTGCCCGCCGATCGTCACTCGGATGTCCGACCAGCCACGAATCCCGGTGCCGTAGAGCAGCAGCACCACCTGCTCGCCCTCGGGGCCCAGGTCGATCGCTCTCTCCGTGAACGGCTGCTGCGTCGTATCAATCACGTCGACCACTGACTGCGTGCCGTCCGCCGCCACTCGAATCGCAATCGAGACCGTTACGCCGGAGCCCGTCGCGTTGGCCGTAAACAACCCTGGCGCCGTCGCCGTGACCTGAATTGTCGTCGTGCTCGTTCCCGACGGCGTCGTGATTCGCAGCATCGCCTCGCCTAGCGCTGTCTCGTCCGAGAGGTTGCAGTTGATCTGGGTTCCCGCCACGAAAAACAGCGCGCAAGGCCGCGTTTCGCCCGCTGAATCCGTGATCGTCACTCGCACTCCGGCCAACTCCTCCGGCAGGGGAGTCTCGGTTGCGATTACCGTCTCAAACGCCAAGCTCACTCCGAAAACCGAGATGTTCTCGCCCGGCGCAACGTCGTTGCTCGCGAAGCTCCCCGCATTCACCACGCCCGCTGCACTGAACTGCGGATTCTCGGCCGCCACGTCAAAGTTGATGACGCGGATCCGCCTGAGACCTGCGAAGTACAGCTGTCCATCCCGCCAAGCCATGGACCTCGGCAGACTCAACTGCGACAAGAGGGCCGGCCCGCCGTCGCCCGCGAAGCCACTCGACCCGTTTCCCGCAATCGTGCGGATCACCCCGGCCTGGTTGACCGCGCGAATCACGTGGTTGTCCCGCTCGGAAACGTAAATAGTTCCGTCGTCGCCCACCGCAACGTCCCTCGGCGAATTCAGCGTCGCCTGGTCCGCCGGCCCGCCATCACCCGTGTATCCCTCAGCGCCCGTCCCGGCGACCAAGGACCGAGCGCGGCCGAATCGCACCCTCCAGACCCTGTCGTCATTGCTCGTGACGTAGACGGAACCGTCCGCGCCAACGTGCATACCGGTGATTATGCCGCCCGCGGCGCTCTGCGCGAACCTCGAATACGCTCCTGACGAAGTGACGCGGTAGATATCGAAGCCCGCCGCCACGTACAGCAAACCATCCTCATCCACCGCGATTGCAGCGGGACGCAACGCCACAGCCGTCGCGTCAGGGCCGCTCGCGTCTGGGCGCGGGCTGGACAGCTCTCCGTTGCCCACGACGGTCGTGATCACTCCCCGCGGGTCGATCCTTCGCACACGCCGGTTCCCAAACTCCGCGACATAGACCGTGCCGTCCGCTGCTACTGCGACATCGTCCGGACCGTCGAATTGTGCATCAATGGCCGGCCCTCCGTCCCCTGCAAACCCTTCTTCTCCCGTTCCTGCGAACCGTTCGTAGACGCCCATCGGCGTGATCCGGTCGATCGCATCATCAAGCCAAGCAGCCAGGTAGAGCGAGCCATCGGGGCCGAACGCGATGCCCTGTGTTGAGGCCAACTCCGCTTCGAGCGCACTCCCTCCATATCCCTCCGGTCCCGAGTCGCCGTTCCCGGCGAACGTCGAGATCCGCGGCTGCGGTCCAGTCAGCTCCGTCGTGACGTGCAACGTCAACCGAGTGGTCACTCGCTGGTTGCTCGACGTAGGAGCGACTACCGTCACGTCCGCCGTGTACTCGCCCACAGGGAGCCCCGCCGGATCGACCGTCAAGTCCACGCCGTCGTCCTGGCCGGTCGTACCTCCCGTGGCGCCCAACCGAATCCAGCTCACGCCGGGGTCTTCGACCGTGTACTCGAGCTCCCAACGGTCCGTCTCCACGGTGCGGACGGGCAAGCGCGCCGCGCGCGCCGGCGCCCCGCTAGGCAACTCGATCTCCAATGCCTCAACCGGCCCTCCAATAGTCGGGCGCGTCGTCGGCGTCAACTGCGTCCAGTTGATTCCGCTATCGGCGCTGTGAAACAGTGAAGCCCCCGTCCCACCGGCAACCACCGAACCGGCGAGCACGGCCCCGTCATTGCGCGGGTCGGGCGTGACGGCGGTCATGCTGTGTCCGAGGTCTCCTTGCGAGAACTGGACTCCTGTCCGCCATGTCCTGCCCTGGTCAAACGACACGTCGACCTCGCCAAGCGGAGTCGAGTCCAGGTGGAAGTAGCCCAACAGATCCGGCTTGTAGCGCAGCTGAGACGAGTTCGCATTGAGTCGCTGCTCCCACGTCTGGCCCTGATCGTTGCTGATCCAGACGCCGTTGTTTTCGTCGGCGCTGAATGCGCCGCCGCCGCCGATCAACACGTTCGTCGCCAACTGCGCATTGGGCGCGATGAACCTCGTCCCATGCATTCGTTCTTCGTATCGGATCGGCAACGTGCTGACCGTGGCCCAGGTCTGCCCGCCGTCGATCGTCCGGCGCATCGTTTTCCGCACCGTCGCGTAGATGAGATCGGGCATGCTGTAGTGGATTCCGATCACGTCCGTACTCGTCGGAAAATCAGCCTGATAAGTCCACGTCTCCGCCCCGTCAGTCGAGACATAGAGTCTCTTCGCCTCGGCCCTCCGCACCACCGCAAACAGCTTTCCGCCGACTACCTGGCGCACTTCTGATAACTGGAAGTCGGCAGGCCACGCCGCCGTCGTTTCCGTCCAAGTCTGGCCGGCGTCCCGCGAAGTCCAGATCGTCGGAGCGCGGTCAGAATCCTCTCCGTCCCCCGGGGTTATGAGCCCCCTGAACGGATTTCTCGCGAACACATGTACCATCCCCGCATCAAGGAATATGTCGGCGATCGGAGGTTGGTTCGTCCCCGCCGGATTGATAAACACCTGCTGCAGTTGGCCGACCCCGCCCGCTCCCGAGAAAAGCCCAACATCAGTGCCAACGTAGAACGTCGGCGAAGGTCCAGGCGTTGCGGCTAGCGCCCTCACTGCCAGGTCAAACGGAACCTGGGCTTGGGCGGCGCCGGCAAAAACGAGCAGGGCGATCACATAGAGCGAGTTTCGAGCGAGATCCATGCGCACGACCGTGAGGCTATCACGATAGGCAGGTAGTATCCGTCCAGGGAGGCATCTACTCACTGCCGGTAAAGTCGATGACTTTCCAGGAAAACCCGGAGCCAAGGAGCGAACTCGGACTCGGAAAAAATGGGGCGTCCCAACTGACCGCCTACGGCGCAACGCAAGCAGCCGGTTGCGACAAGCGCCCCAGGGCGGCGGCTCTCTTATCTCGAAAGCCCCCGTCAGCGGAAGTTCTCAACCAAAAATAGGTCGCTGCCGTTTTGGTCCATCTGGGCCCACAGCAGCCGCCTGCCGTCCGAAGAAATAGAGATTCCGTTGCTGGTCGGCCTTTCGGGCGCATGGACCTCTCGAACAGACTTCTCGTCAAAGTCGTAGAAACGAATGGGAGCCATCTCATCGGGGCCCCGGCGCGGCGTATAGTAGATCCCCTCTTTGGCGACCGCGAAGTTATTCCAGGTCGAGACCGATTCGAGAATCGGAACCTCTTCGCCGCCACCGACCGGCGCTCGCCACACGGTCCAGTCCTGTCTACCCTTGGTGTAGTAGACGAAGCGGCCGTCCACCGACTCTTCCGAGTAGAAGCCGCCGTCGCGGGTGACCTGGACCTCTGCTCCGCTCTCCACATGTTTCCTCCAGAGCTGAAATCCGGCCCCGCGGTCGGAAGCAAAGTAGATCCATTTTCCGTCCCGCGACCAGCTCGGAGAATGGTCGTCATCGCCGCCTTCGGTGAACTGTCGAGGCGCACCTCCATCGGCGGCTATGATCCAAATGTCAAAGTCGTTCCCTTGGGAACGCGAGTCGAATACCACGTTCGAGCTATCGGGGGACCAACGCGGCGTGCCGCCGATGCGGTCGCCCAGCCTCGCCCGATTGGCGCCGTTGGAGTCGGCGATCCAGATTCCGACCACTTGCGGGTGAAACGACACATACGCAATGTGTGCGCCGTCCGGGGCCAGTTGAAAATTGACCGTGTACCCAGTTGACGACACCACTTTCGAAGGCTGGCCGCGCGCCACGCCGTCTTCGAGAGCGATCTGCCAGATGTTCGCCGCGCCGCTCGTCTCGCCATACGCCAGGCGGCCGGCCGTCGGCGACACCGCGGGAAAGTCTACTTCCCGTCCAGCGATTCGGACGGGCGTCCGTTCCCGAGGACGCTCTATGTCCACGAGCCATAGCTTCCGCTCGGTGACGACCACTAACTCCCGGGCCGTGCGGCCCCAAGACAGTCCACGAGTCATGCCAGTCTGCTCAACCAGCATCTCGGGCTCTGCGGACGGGGAGAAGTCCTCGGCAAGCGGAACCAAGTAAACCCCCACCTTGTCGCCGCGGGACCCGCTGAAAGCCAAACGCCTCCCATCGGGGGAGAACGCCGGATTGCGGTCGCCGATGCTGCCGCGAGGCGGATGTGTCAGTCGGCTTTGCCTTCCAGTCGTGGTGGAGAGCAGATAGAGAGCGAAGGGGTCATCGGGAGATTTCCGATCGGTAACAGCAAGATATTCGGAGTCCACCGTCCAACTGAGGTGCCTGTCCGGAACATGCGTCCCGCCTTCTCGACGAAATAGTGGAAACGCCACCTGTCCGATCCGGTCTTCGCGGCCGCCAATTGGCGGGATCCGATAGACGCCTGCAAGCCCCGAGCCCTCTTCTCGCAGGAAGGCGATCCACGAGCCGTCGGGCGACCACACGGGACTGAAGTCGCGGTTGGGTTGGCGGGTAAGAGCGAGCGGATTGTCGGCGCCGACCGTCTTGACGTAAATGTCGAGGTTGTCCTGATTCGGACCGTCCCAGGTGAAGGCGATCTGACTGCCGTCCGGAGAAAAGCTCGGCTCGCTCTCGGAGCCTTCCAAGAATGTCAGGCGCTGGGGCTCGAGCTGGCCCAATGCTTCCGGATCTTCTGGTGAATCCCAATCGACGCTGGTTGCAGCCAGCACCAGGAGCAGCCCGACGGCAACCAGGGCGATAGCCCAACGTCTTCTCTCCAAATTGTCAGGCGTCTTGCTGGAGGAGGCGCCTCGGTCGTCCCCTCCGATTGAGGCTGTTTCAGTCCCTATTGGCGCAACGAACCGATAACCTCTGCGCGGAACAGTTTCAATGTAGACAGGATTCGACGACGAGTCTCCCAGGGCCTCGCGGAGGCGCGCGACGCCGGTATTGAGGCTACGGTCGAAGTCGACATAAACATCGTCGCCCCAGATACGGCGGCGAAACTCATCCCGCGTGACGGTCTTGCCCGGGTTCTCAAGCAACACCTGGAGTATTTGATAGGGCTGGTCCTGAATCTGAACTGGGCGACCTAGTTTGTACACCTCGCCCGTCTCAAAATCGACCTCGAACACTCCAAACCTGACAGTCTTTGACTCCATTGCAGGTGGCGGCGCCAGTAAGATCGCACAGGAATAGACTTCAAATCAACGAAAAAGACAACCGCATGCATTGAACACAGCGGAATGGGCAGATCCGATACAGCCTCGCCATTTGTAAACCGCCATACCGGCCGCAAGACGACCAAACGCACGGCCCACGTCATCATCGGCCCGCAACCGAAGCGCCATGCGTCATGAGACAGAATCAGTGGTTCCGGGACTACGCTCGCTTCTTGTTCCTGCTGCCGTCTGGTCCGCAATTGTGGTGATTGCGTGGCTTGAGAAATGTCCTATCTGGCCAAGGCCGTCATCTTGCTGGGCCCGGTGTTCGCGATTGAACTACAATCCTTCCGCGTTCTCGGACATATGGCAGAACGATGGAAGAGGGACAAGCAGCTCAAGATGACGGAACTTGTCTGGCTAACAATATCGGCGTTGGCTCTCGGTACTCTCGCAGTTCTTTTCCCGTCAATGCGGCAGATAATTCCTCGAGTCGCCGTCTTCATTGGGATCATTCTGGCGATAGCGAAGATGGCGCCTCGCTTCAGCTAGGCAAGAGCAAGAAGGCCGGCCCTATGCCCGATCAAATGTGGGGACAGCCAACTGCTCGCCGTTGCGTAGCGACGACTGGTGGGCGACGATCCCGGGAACCGTCATCGCGAGGGCTTCATAAACATCCACGGCGGGTTCACGATCTTCCACCAGGGCGTTGATGAATTCGGCCGCCAAGAAGACGTGGCTGCCGCCGTGACCGCTCGAGTGTTGCATCTCCCCGGGCAGCATATCGGTCCTCCAATAGTCGGGGATCTCTAGTTCCTCCACGCGCTCGGCGCCGTCGAGGCTGGAGGAGCGCGGCAGCCAGGCGTCGTCGTGGAGGTCGCCGACAGCCATGCGAAGCGAGCCGCGGTCGCCGAACCAGCGGGCGCGTTCACCGTGCCCGGCGACGAGCCAAAACACATTGCAGCGAACCATATGGCCTTGGTCGGTCTGCATCAAAGCGGACTGGCTCCAGAACGGATTTCCGTAGCGGTTGTCCTCCAGCCAGGGGTGCTTGCTGCCCCAGCCAAGGCAGGACACGCGTGCGATGCGTTCGCGCGTGACGCCGGTCAGAAAACCGAGGCAGTGCGTCGGGTAGTGCATCGGCGGAAGCCCCCAGCGCCACGAGTGGGAGCCGTCCGGTTCATAGAAGCGCGAGGTCTTGTCGGCCCCCAGCGCGTCGAGATCGCCGCGGTCGTGGTAATACTCGAGCTCGGAATAGAAGAGCTCTCCGAAACCGCCTTCGCGGTGGAGATTGCGGGCGTAGATCGTGGCCGGGCGGTAGTAGCTGGTCTCGGCCATCATGTACCGTAGACCGGTCCTCTCCTTGAGGTCGCGCAGCCGCTCGGCTTCTTCGAGCGTCATCACGGCGGGCACCGCGGAGATGACGTGCAGTCCACGCTCCATGGCCGCCTGGACGTGGCGGAAATGATCCGGGGCGCCGCTAAAAACGGCGACGGCGTCGAGGTCCTCGGAGCGGCGCAGCATCGCGTCGAGCGAGTCGTAGACGTTGTCGCAGCGGTAGACCTCCCTCAGGGTGCGGCGACGGTCGGCGCGAAGGTCGGTGACGGCGGCGACTTTGCAATGGGGGTGCTGATGCCAATAGAACTGCGCACCGAAGCCGCCGCCCAGAACGCCCAGGCGGATAGTCTTGTCGGTCGCTTGGGGTACGGCGGAGCCCGCCGGGGCCGCGGCGGCTGAGGCTAGGGCGGCGGCGCCTAGGGAGCTGTGGGCTAGGAATTCGCGGCGACTCGGCATAGCAGCGTACGAGTTTACGCCCAAGAGGCGCCAACTGCACGCCCTCCACTCCACACGGAGGCGATTCCTCCTCGCCTTCGTATTCGTTTGAGGCCCGGATACGGAAACCGAGGGTTCCGGGGACAACGCCCGATATCGACGCTGAATCGTTTTAGGCGTATCGCAACTTGCCCCGGATGCAGGCCGGAGACCCGTCGCACCCGCATGCTGTGATACACCACCGCCCTCTTGAGCGTTGTCCTCGGTTCCTCGCTATTCTTGGCTATTCTTCGCTATGTCGATCGCCTTTCATCCCTTCCCTCCTGGATCGGTCTCATCCTACTGCGATCGTTTTCCGGCGGGAGGGGCAGGCCACCAGCAGGGTGTTGAAGAACTGTCGTGGGCGGCGTTGGGAGCGCCGGGAGCGTCGGCTGGTAGGAGCAGCGAGCGAGGCGATACGGGATATCGGCGACGAGTCTATGACAACCCAGTCGACCTCCCGCCCCCCCAACCCTTTGGGCGAGAAGTTGCAGTTCGACGTTCCGCCATGTCGTTCGGGTAGCTTCATCAGACGGCCCCGCCCGATCCGACCAAACGCTTCTCCTCGCAAATCCTTCTCGCGACGCCCATGAGAGTTTTTCAACACCCTGCTAGACTTCTGACTCGATACGTTGGTGGGGAATGGTTTCGAACAAATCAGTTTCCTCGAAGTACTCAAGATCAAGGCTTCGGGCCTCATCCTGGCGCGAAAACACCACACTTGCAGCATCCTGTAGCAGTTCACCTAGGTCCGTCTTGGAGTCTAGTCGCTCACTCACCGTGTGACCCAAGATTTCCATCAGGTCGATAGTGACAGGGAGCACGTGCTCCCCATGGTCTTGATAGCCAGTCATCAGCTCCCTGTCGAACTTGCCTTCATCCCAGTGAGCGAGGGCTGTACCGAAACCTCCATCCAGTTCGACCTCCATCTGTTCGAGTATGCCCAACCGACCCACTGCTTCAGGCTCAAACCTACCCGTCCTACGATCGAAAAGCTTGTCCCACTCTTCCCATCCGATTCCGAGTGTGTGGCCGATCTCATGAATAATTGTCCCAGCGACTTCATTCTCTGTGAACTGGCCGAGGTACTTTGTATTGAATTCCACGCGTCCGTACCTGACGTCCAGGTTTGCGTAGGGTTTGTAAGCGCGGGCGATAGTGTTGCTGTTCTGCGTGAAAGCTCCGAGGCGAATCACAATTGAGTACTGCGGTTGAACGAACCGGTTCCAAAAATTGCACGCCGTTCGTGCCCCCTTCTTGAGCCTATCGTTCATGTCGGAGGTGATCTTATAGGTGATGAAGTTTGTGGCCTGAACGGGCTCAGTTACTCCACTAGAAAGATCGCGGGCCCGGAGCAGCCATGAAACCGTGTGCTGAATCATCCGTAGCCGCGCCAATTCTTCATCGGTCAGTGCTCGCCCCTGGATCTGGATTCGAACGGCTTCAGCCTTCAGAGCATCAATGAGTTCATCAATCGTCGCGGCCTCGCGACGCGCGTTCTCAATTTGCCGATCCGCAGACTCCGACTCCATTCTCTTCCGCTTGAGTATTTGCATCAAGCGACTCTCGGGACGCGACTCCTCCCGTGCCACCAGTCCAAGCGGCAAATCCCGCCCCCAAGACGCGAAGAAGTTCAGGTTAGTGGCCTCCTCTACCTCTTCCAGAGTGGCTGGATAGTCGTCAGGGCTGGAACTGCGGGGTGCGTTCTGCGGGATCAGGAAGCAATCGATTGCGACTCTTGATGGAGTGTCGTAGGGATACGTATGGGGATCGACGATGACACAGAAGTACTTGTCTGGGACCGGCAGATGCTTGCCCTGCCCGCGATTGATAGACACGGGATCATCGCCGAACACTGGCCCCACGATGACCCAGACATGGTCCTTGCCGCGCTCGTCTTTGATCTCGCGGATCGCCGTTTCGAGCTTGAGCCATGCGCCGCTGTTGAGGGAAGCGTACTGGGGGCTCATATTCGACATTAGAAACGTCTCCAACTGAGCGAGGCGTCCAAACTGTCGATTGATGACCTCGTTGGGCGTCATATGACCAACGTTGAGCTGTATCCCGCCGATCCTCCCGAACGTCCTTCGACCAATGCGAAGCTCGTCATCGAGCCGCAAGTCGTCGTAGTACATAAGTGGACGATCGTAGTCGACATCGTCGTCGGCGTGGGCAACCCGGTACGCAGACCATGCTGGTTGAAGGCGCTCGGGACAGAATCCGACGACATAGCCTTGGTTTACGAGGACTTGGATGGGACGGGTCTCGTCCAGATTCTGGGGCGCGCCGCGCCAGAGATGCAGATCAACAAGATGGGCTTGGCTAGCGCACAGCGGAAATATCGTGGTGTGATCCATATTTGCACTCCTTTTCAATCCCACTTTTCGGTTTTTACTACCCGGCGGCCCAATTATACACTTAAGCCGCTCAAAGTAATCTTCCTGCCTGTGTATTGTGCTCCAGATCACCGATCTGGGCCTTCGCGCGATGCCGTCCTGCGCCAATCGGGCGACGCAAGAGTCAGAACTGGAGATCCGGGAGAACCGGCATTGCCTCGGGAAGGAGAACCAGGGACAACGCCCGATATCGACGCTGGTGAGCGCTGAACATATCCTTGGGCACGTTGGAATCCCGAGAGAGGCGTCTTGGGGGCCGCCAGTGTCAGTTGCACTTCACTTGACGGCCTCATCGGGCATCGTCCCCGATTTTCCTCCCGTCCGGTGCTCCAAGACTTGTTACGGATGGAGCCGCGGGCCGCTAGAATCGATTCCAACGTGAATCGTCGAAACTTTATCACTTCGGCCGGAGCGCTTGCGTCGGCGGCGCAGTTGTCAGCGCAATCGAACGATCGCATCGAGCGTGACCGGGCGATTGCGCTGGACATTCTCAAACCGAGCGCGCGCGACCTGGAGTACGGTCTTGGGCTCCATCGCGAATCCCTGGTCTTTGATTCCTACGGGTTCTCGCCTCGAGCGGCGATCGACGGCGCCGCCGTCCGGGCGCTGGTAGAAGAGGGCGCTTCGGAGATAGAGCTGCAGGATCAGCGCGAGGACATGACCATGACTCGCGCCGCCGTCGTCGAGCGCGAACGAGAGGAGTTTGTTCGCGCCTGGAATGCAGCTGGAGTGACCTGCATCTTTCAGAACTGCGGCGAGGAAAGCAGCGACCCGCTGAGGCTGATCAAGCGGCTGGCCCGGTTTACGTACCTGACCGATCACTTGAGTGGAGTGTTGCGCAGAGCGGTCACCCCGGCTGACGTGGAGCGGGCTCACGCCGATGGCATGGGTTGTTTGTATTTCACCGGCAATGGCGTTCCGTTGACGCAGCAGTGGGTCTCGGTGGAAGACGAGCTGCGGTATGTGCGGATCTTCTTTCAGCTGGGCATCCGCATGATGCACGTAACTTACAACCGCCGGAATCGGCTCGGCGACGGCTGCGCTGAGATCGCGAATGGCGGGCTAAGCGACTTTGGTCGGGCCGCAATCGCCGAGATGAACCGCGTCGGCGTCATCGTCGACGTAGCTCATGCGGGTTGGCGGACCAGTCACGAGGCGGCGCGTCGTTCGGCTAAACCGATGGTGGCGAGCCATACCACGTGCGGAGGGATTTATCCGCATATTCGCTCGAAGCCGGACGAAGTCATTCGAGCGATTGCCGATACTGGCGGCTACGTGGGCATCTGCTCGATTCCGCGATTCTTGCGAGGCTCCGGCGATATCGCGGCAATGTTGGACCACGTGGATTATGCCGTGAAGCAGTTGGGCGCGGAGCATGTCGCGATCGGGACGGATGTCGCTTACCGGTCGCAGCATTCGGCCGAGGAGAACCGGCAGATTCCCGAGCCCGGGCCGCGGCGGACGAGGTTTGCTGCGCTGTGGCCGGACGACGATTTTGAGGAGACGCCGCGGATGATCTCGAGCCTTGCTTGGACGAACTGGCCGCTGATCACAGTCGGGTTGGTCGCTCGGGGCTATCGGGATGAGGATATTCGCAAGATTGTCGGCGGAAATGTCTTGCGGGTGGCACGGGCGGCGTTGGCCTAAAGGCGGGGGTAGCGGAAAGGGGGGCGGGGCTGAGTTCTTGGACGCTAGGACCGGCCAGCGAACTCAGCTTCACCAACCCAGAGAAAACCGGGGACAGAGAAAACCCGGGATAACGCCCGATATCGACGCTGGCGAGCGCTGAACGTATCGCCAGGCACATTGAGCTGCCCGACGAAGCAGACGATTCTGTCTTCAGGGCTCGCAAACTCACTCTTCTTCAACCGGATCTGCTCAAGCAACGCTCCCGAGGATACATGGAGTTGTCCGGTAAAGCGTGTTTCACTGTCACGAACGCTCGATCCAAGAACTCGTGCCAATTCGATTGCCACCGATACGGCCACCAGAGCGCCTATCGGGTTGCCCGACACATCGACACAATAAGCCGGCCACTGTTCGGGGTCCGGGGGGTAGTCCACATCCTCTGGCCCCCTTGTGCCCCAAACACGCGCGAATACTCCACTCTGCGACTCTTTGAAGAACAAATACGGCCGGGCATCTAGGGCGTACCTTGCGCCCGCCGGGCGCTCCTCGCAGCCATCGTCCTCAAACGCTTGAATATCGAATTCCTCGTCTGAACCCAGAATCGCTCTCATCGTCCGGGACGCCGCCGAGGTACAGACCGGACGGATGGGTAACAGATCAGACCGGACGGATAGGTAGCACCATGGCGAGATGCCATGGAAGGAGACCTGTCCAGTGGACGAGCGAGCGAGATTCATCGAGGATTGGC
>Ga0070726_10000197_pt1 | contig 93971 bp, 69 predicted proteins | sample tdAd471_FD_67275 | JGI IMG/M metagenome (GOLD analysis project Ga0070726, IMG submission 67275) | Marine sediment microbial communities from the Atlantic coast under amendment with organic carbon and nitrate - tdAd47.1 | ecosystem: Environmental > Aquatic > Marine > Coastal > Sediment | place...
TCACAGACTCGTCGCCGATATCCCGTATCGCCTCGCTCGCTGCTCCTACCATCCGACGCTCCCGGCGCTGCCGTGAACCCTCTTGGCGCCGCCCACGACAGTTCTTCAACACCCTGCTAGCGAGCGAAGTAGAGGTTAACGGCGCGGGTGACGTCGGCCTCGTCCAGGCGGGCTTCACGCTGCTCGTAGTCGGCGATGTTCTTGGCGATCAAGACGATATCGCGGGGGTAGCAGGCGCGGAGGACGGTGGTGCGTCCGTCCGACAGACAGCTCTGGCGGACAAAAGCGGAACGCTCGCGGGTCCATTCGACGTTCTCCTTGCGGCAGACCTGCTCCAGGATGCCGTCGAAGACCTCCTCGGAGATCACGTCGATCTTGACCTTGTTCTGGATGCGGCGCAGGAAGGCTTCGTCGGCCAACTGGCGAGGATCGAGGTTGGTGGAGAAGACGACGAGGGTTTCAAACGGCACCGGGATCTTGATTCCGGTGCGTAGCGTAAGGAAGTCGACTCCGCGATCGAGGGGTACGATCCAGCGGTTGAGCAGGTCGCGGGGGTTGATCATCTGGCGACCAAAATCGTCGATGATGAACAAGCCGTTGTTGGCCTTCATTTGAAGGGGAGCGGTGTAGTAGCCCAGGGTCGACTCGAACTGGAGTTCCAGCATCTCCTGGACCATTTCGCCGCCGACCGCGATGGTGGGCCGGTTGCAGCGAATCCAGCGCGGATCGGCCCCTTCCACGGGATCGAGAGCGCGGTGAACCACGGAGTCATAGATGTTGATGATTTGGCCGTCGACTTCCACGGCGTAAGGGAGGTAGACGTCGTCCTCGAAGACGCGCACGAGACGCTCGGCGATGGAGGTCTTGCCGTTGCCGGTGGAGCCGTAGAGGAAGATTTGCGAGTTCGACTGGATGGCCGGGCCGAGTTGATCAAGGACGTCGTCGGTAATGACGAGATCGTTGAAGACTTCGCGGAGGCGTTCGCGCGTGATGCGCATACGGGTGGTTTGCGTGCGGACCGCGTCGGAATAAGCGTCGAGGGTGACGGGCGCGGGGCCAACGTACTGGTTGACCGAGTAGCGGTCCTGAGCGACGGAGCGACCGGTCGTGGTCAGGGCCAAGCGATAGTCGTTGCCCTGCATCCCTTTGACTTCCACGTACTGCTCTTTGCGCAAATGCTCAAACAGGGTGGTGCAGACGGCTGGATGCAGCTTCAGACGGCTGGAGAGTCGACTCAGCGTCGTCTCGCCCTCAATCAAGACCATCTTCAACATCAGGTTGACGAGGACGTTTTGAGAGATGCCTAGGCCCTCAGGCGTATCGGGGTAGGGAGGGAAATACTTCTCTCCGTCGTCCCGTTGCACTTGGGTAGAAGCTGTTTCGAAGACACTCGTGGCGCTCATTCTATGGCGGATGCTACCAGCGGCCGCAGAAAGCGAGGAATCGGGCATATGTCTGAGTCCGAGGCGGGATGGCGCCTAGGTCGCCGACGGCCACAAGACGGACTAATAGAAGTTTTCAACGAGCATCAGGTCGCCTGGAGCGGGCTCGTAGCGCGCGTAGAGGAGCGAGCCGTCGGGCGCGACGTCGAAGCCGAGTTCGATGTCGCGCGGTACGCGGGCAAGGGTCCGGGTGTCTCCCGAGCGCGACTCATAGATTCGAACGTCGCAGAAGTCGCGGTCCTCGCCGTCGCAGGCAAGGAAGTAGACGCCTTGCTCGCGAACCACGAACTTCGACCAATCCGCAATGTTTTCAGCGATTTCGACCGCCTGGCCGCCTTCGACCGGCATGCGCCAGAGGGAAGTGCCTCGTCCGGACTTGTCGCCGTTGAGAGCGAAGAACAACGTCTTGCCGTCGAAAGCCTCAGCCGCCGTAAAGCCTCCGTCTTGAGTGATTTGACTGGCTTCACCGCCGGCCAACGGCTTTTTCCAAATCTCAAATCTCCCGGAGCGGTCGGACCCGAAGTAGATCGACTGACCGTCGGAGGAGAACGTCGGAGTGAGGTCAGCCGAGGGACTCTCAGTAAACTGCTGCGGATCGCCTCCGTCGGCAGGGATGACGAAGACGTCGGAGTTGCCGTCGGGGCGGGAGTCGAAAACGATGAGTCGCGAGTCGGGCGACCAGCGCGGCGTACCGGTCATGGTGTCGCCGAACTGGGTGAGTGCGCTTGGGTCGGCGCCGTCTGAGCTGGAGACCCAGACCTGGAAACGGCCGGTGCGGTCAGATATCCACACGAGGCGTTCGCCGTCGGGGGACAGGCGGGCGTTGAAGTCATGCAGCGTGGACGAGACAAAGCGGCGGGCGCGGTCGGGGCAATCGCACTGGGGCTGAAGCCACAGATCGGCCGCCCCAGTCTCATGGGAGAAGACCAAGAGCCTTTCTTGGGCGTTGAGAGTGACCTCGGAGAGTCCGCGCGCGGCCACGGCGGCTCGACGCGGCTCGCCTCCTTGCGAGTCGACGCGCCAGAGACCGCTGTCGGCCCACCATCCGCCACGGTAGAGAATCTCGCGACCGTCCGCCGACCACATTGGACTGGAGACCGAGCCGCCGCCGGCGGTGACGGGCTCCGGGTCGCCTGCGGCGCGGAAGTCTTGGTCGAGTTCGAGGGTGAAGAGCTCCGAGACGCTGTTGGAGGTCATCCTCACGAACGCTAGGCTTCGACCGTCTGGAGAGACGGCGGGCCCCCAGGCGAACGCTTGGCCCTCGGGCGCGAGCAGTTCATGAGTCGCTCCATCGGCCACTCGGTAGGCGAACAGACCGGGACCTCGTTCATCCAATGCGACCGAGAGAACCAGCCATGCACCGTCGGGCGACCAGGCCAAGACGGGATTCCCGAGCCCCATGGCGGGCTCGATGAGAGTGCGGCAAGCGCCGGTCTCGGGCGTGATGAGGACGATCGAACGACGGTCCTCGTCCGGGTAGAGGAAAGCGGCGGCGATCGACTTGTCGTCGGGAGACCAGGCCGGAGAGTACTCATACTGGTCGCCGGATGCGAGACGACGGCGGTTGGAGCCGTCGCGAGCCTGGATGTAGATGTGGGTCGGGTCGGCGTGATCTTCATGCCAGACGTAGGCGATCTGAGAACCGTCGGAGGAGATGGCCGGGGAGTGTTCGTGGCCGTGGTCGGAAGTGACTGGTCGGATGGACCACTCCTCGGCGGGCGATCCAGCGGGCCGGAGGCTGTAGCCGGCGGCCAGGGCGCCTAAGGCCATCGCCACGACGGCGGCGGCGAGCGCCCGGCGTCGCGACGGGGATGGGAGACTTTCCGCATCCGGGTTGGTGGTCTGACCGGAGGCTTCGCGCTCGCGCTGCCAGCGGTCGATCTCGGACGCAAGTGCAAAAACCGTCCCACGCTTGTCGTGCTGGTGCCGGCGAACCGGCAGTCCCTCGGTACGCTCCCAGCGCTGAACGGTGCGTACGCCGCGATCGAGATAAGAGGCGATCTCCTTCCATGAATCGAGTCTTCGCTCGATCGTTTCTTGTGCTTTCGAAGATTCCAACGCGTTGCTTCCTGCGGATCGCCTGTGCAATCAGACGTAAGACTTGCGAATCCGTTAAGTCGTGCAGCAAAAGATTTGGCAGCCCGACTCCTATCTGAAACGAGCATGCTCGGCGAAGGTTCCGTAATCAGTGCGCCAAGAAGCGTCAATTGTTGAAAAGAAGCGTCATAGCGGGGGCGGCGGGTGATTTCGTGAAGAGCTTTCGCTCGGAGTCCCGTTCATTCGGGACATGCGAACCATACTCCCGACCCTGCTCTGCACCTTCGGCCTGGCTCTTCCCTGGGCCCAAGCGGAGCCCTTAGACCGAGCCGTCAGCCTGAACAATCGAGCCGCGATGCTGGCTGACCAGGAGCGCTACCTGGAAGCCGAGGCAGGCTACCGGGCCGCCATCCGCCTGATTGAGCGCGACTACGGGGCTCGATCTCCGGCGCTGGCGCAGCCGCTGAATAATTTGGCGATCGTCCACAGCCGTTTGGGCCGTTTGCGAGACGCAGAGAAGGGATATCTGCGCTCGCTGGCCATCCGCGAGGAGACGGACAATGCCCCGCCGGCCGCGCTCGTACGCATCAACCTGGCGCGGCTCTACTCGCAACAGGGACGGCGAGCCGAAGCGCAGATGCTGCTCGACGAGGCCGACCAAGAAGGCCCCGTCCAACCGGCCAGCCTGCATACGCGGGCAGCGCTTCTACTGGATCTAAGGAGCTACGAAGAGGCGGCCTTGTGGGCCGAGGAGGCTCGGCAGGCATGGCGGGCAGGCGGCGACGCCATGGAAGCCGCTCAGGCGCGGGCGATGCGGGGCGAGGCGCTGCGGCTAGCCGGACGACTCGGGCAAGCTCGACTCGAGTTGGCGAAAGCGCTGGAGGAGCTTCGGGATACGCTCGGCGACAGCCATCCGGAGGTCGGCCGGGTATTGGTCGCTTACGGGCAAGCCGTGCGGGCGACCGGTGAGAGACGACGTGGTCGCAAGCTGCGCGCCCAGGGGAGGGCCATCCTGGCCGAAGCGCCCGATCGGGCGGCGAGAGAACACATCGTCGACGTAGGGGCCGGGTATACTCGGTCGCGATGATGGATCGAAGAGCTTTCATGGGCGCAATGGCCGGGGCGGGAGCGTTGCGAGCGCAGCGACCCGAGCGTCCGAACGTGCTGTTGCTGTCAGTGGACGACATGAACGACTGGGTCGGCTGCCTGGGCGGGTACCCGGGAGTCCAGACGCCCAACATCGACCGGCTGGCCGAACGCGGAGCGTTGTTCACCGACGCGCACTGCTCCTCGCCGATCTGCAACCCCTCGCGGACTGCAACGTTGACCGGCCTGCGGCCTTCGACGACTGGCATCTACGGCAACACCGAGTATTGGCGTCCAGTGCTGCCCGCCGACGCGGAGACGATGCCCGAGTTCTTTCGGCGAAACGGCTACTACGCGGCGGGCGCCGGGAAGATTTTCCACCACACCGAAGGCTTCAATCCACCGGACCAGTGGAACGAGTTCCTACTGCAAGAGTTTGATGATCCCTGGTACAGGCGGATCGCTTGGTACCCGTGGGTCCACAAGATTCCGAATCCAGACGGGCACCCGTTTAACGATCTGGCGGAAGGAGACTTCGCGGGCGAGTTTGATTGGGGCGCGTTGCCGGATCGGCCGGAGGAGACCTACGGGGATCTGGAGGCCGTGCGGTACGGCGAACGCTTTCTTGCGCGCGACCACCAGGACCCCTTCTTTTTGGCGCTGGGGATGTGGCACCCGCACATTCCGCTGTTTGCACCGCAGGAGTTCTTTGACCTCTACCCAGAGGATGAGGTCCGTTTGCCGGAGGTCCCGGGCGACGATTTGGAGGACCTGCCCGAGGTCGCACAAGAGATTGCGGCGGCTCGGCGGTCCGAGCACGAACGCATCGTGGCCGAAGGCAAATGGAAAGATGCGGTGCGCGCCTACCTCGCCTGCATCAGCTTCGCCGACCGGATGGTGGGTCGGGTGCTGGACGCGCTCGACAACAGTAAACACGCCGACAACACGATTGTGGTGTTGTGGAGCGACCACGGTTGGCACCTCGGAGAGAAGCGACACTGGCACAAGAGCACCTTGTGGCAGCGCGCGACGCACGTCCCCATGGTGATTGCAGGACCCGGCGTCGAACAGCCCGGCGTCCGCCGCGAGCAGCCGGTGGAACTGCTGGACATCTACCCGACGCTGGCCGAATTGTGCGGACTGGAGACGAGAGGGTCTCTGGAAGGCGTCAGCCTGGTCCCGCAACTGCGCGATCCGGAAGAGGAGAAGCGCCCAGCCGTGATCACCTACAAGCGGAACAACCACGCGGTACTGACCAGCGAATGGCGCTACATTCGCTACCACGACGGATCGGAAGAGCTCTACGATCGCGTCCACGATCCGAACGATTGGCACAACATCGCCGACAGGCCCGAGCACGAAGGGTTGAAGCGAGAGATGGCGCGTTCCATGCCGACGACCAACGTTCCGCAAGCGCCGGACAAGTCCGAGTACGATTTCGATTTCCAGACGTACTCGTATCAACTGAGGGGCGACTGAGTCACTTCTTCTTGGGCTTTCTCGACTTCTTCTCCTTCGGAGGGAGAGACGAGGCGTAGCCGTAGGACTTGAGGAACCAGCGGCGCAGGAAGGCGACGTCGGTCACTTTGTCCGGCGGCAGAGTGACGTACTCGCCCATCGTGGCGTTGCGGACGGTGAAGGTTCCGAAGCCGGGCTTCTTGAGCGCCTTCTCACGCTCGGATTGTGAGAGTCGGACGTTGACGTTGAGTTCGTGGGCGCCGCAGAAGAGGTTGCCGTTGACGAACCCGGCGGGGCAGCCGAACATCTTCTTCAGCTCAACTCCCTCGGCGCGGGGAAGAGCTTCCGTGAAAGCGTCGACGTGTTCTTGGGGGACCTTCTTCCAAGCCATGGCTCTATGCTCCTTCCGGTCGGGCGTGTTCGGCGACGGGACGAACGTCGATGCGGTCGCCGATCAGCAGCGCGGGGCACCCGCGGGCGGCGTCGACAGCCGCTGCAATGTCGGGAGTCTCGACGAGCACGAAGCCGCCGACGATCTCCTTGGTCTCCGTGAATGGACCGTCTGTGGGCTCAACTGCGGCGGAGCGCAAGGTACGTCCGCCGTCGGCGAGGGGGACGGAATCCACGTATTGGCCGGAGGCCCGCAGATCGTCGGTCCAGCGGTAGTATCCGGCGATGATCTCCTTCTGGCGGTCCCGAGGAACCGAGTCCCAGTTGGGCTCGCGGTGGCGGATGACGAGGGCGTATCGCGGCATGGTCTCCACTCTATGACGGATCAGCGCATCGGTTTTCGACCGCGTTCGATAGAATCACCGAGATGGGTGAAGTCGTATCGCGGGAGCGGTTGCTGGAGCTGCGCGAAGAGTGGCGCGCCGCCGGCGAGAAGGTCGTTTTCACCAACGGCTGTTTTGACCTGCTCCACCCGGGGCACGTCCGGCTAATGGACCGCGCCCGCTCGCACGGCGACCGCCTGATCGTCGCCGTCAACTCGGACGTGAGCGTTAGCGATCTGAAGGGTCCGACGCGTCCTATCTTGCCGGAGAACGATCGGGCCGAGCTGCTGGCCTCTCTGGAAGCGGTGGACGCAGTGACGATCTTCAGCGAAGAGACTCCCTGCCCTTTGTTGGAGAAGCTGCTGCCGGACGTGCTGGTGAAGGGGGCGGACTGGTCGCACTGGATCGCGGGCCGCGAGATCATTGAAGAGTCGGGCGGCGAAGTCTTTCCGCTGCCGGTCGAGCCGGGATACTCGACGACGGACGTGGTCGACACGATTTTGGCGCGTCGCAACTGAGCGCGGACGCTCGCAATGATTCATCCCGCTCTTGCCGATTTCTTCGAGCTGCTCGCTCGCGAGCAAGCGTTCCTCGACCTGACGCGCGCACTGCGATCGGGCGGGTCCGCGGATCTTACAGTCGGCGGACTGAACGCCACGTCGCAGGCGATCTACGCCGCGCTGTTGCACAAACGGACCGATAGGCCGGTTCTGCTGATCACCGAATCGAACCCAATGGCGGATTTGCTGTGCGAGACGGCGTCGTCGATCTTTGATCTGCTGGACGACGACAAGGGCCTGCGGGCCGGTCCGCTGGTGCTTCCGGCGCTGGACGTGTCGCCCTACGACGGTTTGTCTCCGCACGCTGAAATCGCCGAGAAGCGCGGACTGGCGTTGTGGCGGATGGCTTCTGGGAGCGCATCGGTGGTGGTGGCGCCGGTCGCGTCGGCGCTGCTCAAGACGGCCGCTGCGGAACAGTTCCGGAACCTGGCCTGGACGATCGAGATCGGAGACGAATTCTATCTGGAGGATCTGGAGCAGGGACTCGCGTCGGTCGGCTACGTGCGCAGCGAGCCGGTCGAGATGGCCGGTCAGTTCTCAGTGCGCGGCGGCATCTTGGACGTATTCCCGCCGGAGGCCCCGGCGCCTCTGCGCATTGAGCTATTGGGCGACGAGGTTGAATCGATCCGGGAGTTTGACCCGGAAACGCAGAAGTCGATCCAACGAGTCGACCAGGCGCTGCTGGCGCCGCTCTCTGAGCACCCGGTCTCACGCGAACTGGGGGTCGCGGACGACGAGGGATTGGGCCCCGGGTGGGAATTTCAACTCCGCCACGCCGACAAGCGCCAGACCAGCGTGCTCGATCTGATGAAGAACCCGATTCTTCTGTGGGCCGAGCCGGGCACGCTGGAGGAACACGCGGAAAAAGTCTTCGATCGCCTGGAGGAGAAGCGCCCCGACGACGGCGTCCCGAGCCAGACCTATTTCTGGAGTTGGGAACAGTTGCGCAACCAGTCCAAGAACCTGGACACGGTCGATTGTAAGCAGCTGGGAGGGGACGGATCGCTGGACGTGCGCGCCGCACGGATGACGCGATTCCAGGGGAACGTCGCGCATGCAATCGGCGAATTGAAGGCGCTGACCGACGGCGGGTCGCGGGCGTTGGTCTGCGCGGCGTCGCTGGGCGATCTGGAGCGGTTGGCCGACATCTTCGGCGAGTACGGCGTGAGCTACCAGTTGGGGAGGCGGCCGGAGGCGGGCAAGCTCAGTCCGTTCTTGGAGGAAAAAGCGACAGTATCGGGCACGCTGGCCGCGGCGGTGTTGGTGGCGGCGCCGATTCGCGAGGGCGTGGTCTTCCCCGACGCGAAGGCGGTCTTGGTCGGCTCCGAGGATATTTTTGCGGCCTCGGACCTGGTAGCCCAGCCGAGTAAGACGAAGTCAACGGCTTCAACCTTCCTGTCGGGCCTGGAGGACCTGAAGCCGGGCGATTTGGTGGTCCACAGCGAGCACGGGGTGGGCCGCTACCTCGGCATGACGGAGGTCCAGCAGGGTTCGCGGCAAGAAGAGTTGATGCAGATCGAGTACGCGGACCGGGCCAAGCTCTACGTCCCGCTGTCTCGGCTCGATCTGGTGCAGAAGTACCACGGCGCGGGTGGACGACCGCCGACCCTCGACCGCATGGGCGGACAGACTTGGACGCGAACGAAGTCCAAGGTGAAGGCCCGGTTGCTGGACATGGCCGACGAGCTGTTGAAGCTCTACGCCAAGCGTAAGATGGCGAAGGGTTTCGCGTACTCGCCCGACGGCGAGTGGCAGCGCGAATTTGAGGACTCGTTCAAGTACCAGCCGACCAAGGACCAGCGGGCTTCGGTTAAGGACGTGAAGCGCGACATGGAATCGTCGCTCGCCATGGATCGTCTGATCTGCGGGGACGTCGGATTCGGAAAGACTGAAGTCGCGATGCGCGCGGCGATGAAGGCGTTGGGGGACGGCAAGCAGGTCGCCATCCTCGCTCCGACTACGGTGTTGAGCTTCCAACACTACGAGACCTTTCGCCAGCGCTTCGCCAGCTTCCCCGTCGTGGTTGAGATGCTCAATCGCTTCCGAACGCCTAAGGAGCAGAAAGCGATCGTCGAGAGAGTCGAACTCGGCGAAGTCGACCTGTTGATCGGCACGCACCGAATCCTCTCCAAGGACGTCGAGTTTGCCGACTTGGGGCTGCTGATCGTCGACGAGGAGCAACGCTTCGGGGTCAGGCACAAGGAACGCCTCAAACAGATGCGCGCCAACGTGGACGTGCTCACGCTGTCTGCAACTCCGATCCCTCGCACGTTGCACATGTCGTTAGTGGGTCTGCGCGACATCTCGATTATCCAAACGCCGCCGAAGGATCGGCTGTCCATCCAGACGGTGGTCGCCCCGGCGAATGACGCTTTAATTCAACGGGCGCTTGAGTTGGAGTTGGGACGTAAGGGGCAGGTCTACTTCATTCACAATCGGGTGGAATCGATTTGGAGCGTGGCCGCGAAGCTGCAGCAGTTGGCTCCAGAGGCGCGGATCGTCGTCGGTCACGGCCAGATGAGCGAGAAGGAACTAGAGCGGGTGATGCTCAAGTTCATGAACCACGAGGCGGACATCCTCGTGGCCACCACCATCATCGAGAACGGCCTCGACATCCCGCTGGCCAACACGATCATCGTCGACCGGGCGGATATGCACGGGCTCTCCGAGCTCTATCAGCTACGCGGCCGCGTGGGGCGTTCCAATCGTCGAGCCTACGCCTACTTGTTGATTCCGGAGGACAAGGAACTCTCCGACATCGCCCGCAAGCGACTCGCCGCATTGAAGGAGTTCTCCGAGCTGGGGTCAGGGTTCAAGATCGCGGCGTTGGACCTCGAGCTGCGCGGCGCCGGCAATCTGCTGGGCGGCGAGCAGAGCGGGCAAATCGGCGCGATCGGGTTCGAGGCTTACACGAGGCTGTTGGAGGATACGGTCAAGGAGCTGCGCGGCGAGGTCGTTGAGGAAGCGGTCCGCACGACGCTGCGGCTGCAGATCGACATCCATATTCCAACCGACTACATCGCGGACGAGTCGCAACGATTGCGCGCCTACAAGAAGTTGGCGGACATCGCCAACGTCGAGGATCTCGAGCAGGCTGAAGCGGAACTGCGCGACCGATATGGTCCGCCGCCGCGATCGGTCGTCAACTTGATGGAATACGCGCAGCTTAAAACGTTGGCGGAAGCGGTTCGAGTGGAGGCGATCGAACGACGCCAAACGCGGCTGACGGTGCGCTTCCGTGAAGACTCGAAAGTCGACCCGACGCGGCTGATGCAGTTCGTCTCAAACGCGTCAAAGATCAGCTTTGCGCCTACGGGGGAGTTGGTGTGGCACGAGGTTCCCTCGGACGCGGGGCGTCTGCTGGCGGCGACGCGTGAGTTGCTGGAGAGGGTGGCGGCGTGATCCAGCGCGACTACGTCCTGCGGCTGATCGAGCAGTTCTTCATCCTGCTGCGGCGCATCCTCAACCACGAGCAGGAGCAAAAGTATGAGGAAGCGCTCGGCATGATTCGCCGGGCTTACAAGACGTTTCTAGCAGCGGACGCGGATTTCATCGATTCGCAGTCGGCCGAGGACCTGGTGGCGACGATGCGTTCCGGGCTGCTGGGTCCCGAACAAGTCGCGATGGCGGCCAAGCTGCTGACGGAAGAGGCGAAGATCCGCGAGGCTCTCGACGAGCCGGACGAGGCGCTGGAGCGACGGCGGAAGGCGCTGCGACTCTACCTGGAGGTCTTTTGCGGTCCGGGCGCCCCCAGGCTGGAAGGGTTCCTGATGGACATTGAGGAGCTGGCGCGGTCCCTGGACGGGCCGGGAGTCCCGATCGAGTCGGCCCGGCTGCTCCCGCTCTATTGGGAGAAGGCCGAGCGGTTTGGCGAGGCGGAGGACGCGCTGTACGCCGTGGCGAAGGTCGTCGCAGCGGACGACCCGACGTGGGCGTTGGGACGCGGACTCTACCAGCGTCTGCTTGAGAAGACGGACGAGGAGTTGGAAGCGGGCGGCCTACCGCGAGACGAAGTCGAGAGCGGCGCCGGGGAGTGGGAACGACTGGCCAAGGGTCCGGTATCGTAGGAGTTTCCTTCTATGGTGCAGGGCGTTCTTCCTTTTGAATCGGTCGAGGACGTGTATCGGCGCGTGTTTCGGCAGATTAAGCCGCGCACGCCGGCGCCGGAGTTTGACGTCCGGTTCCGGCCGTATGCGAATCTCGACTCCAAGATTCGGCTGGAGGCGGGGCACCGGTGCATTTCCGTCAAGATCTCCGATCAATTGGAGCAGGCGCCTCCCCAGATCCACGAATCGCTGGCCTGGGTGCTGCTGAGCAAGCTCTATCGCAAGCAGCCTCCTGAGGAAATCGCTGAGCGGTACCGCAGGTTTATCAACCGAGAAGAGGTTCGCGAACGGGCCATGAACGTCCGTCGCAGCCGGGGGCGCAAACAGTTCCGGCATCCTCAGGGGCGCACCTACGACTTGGACAAGATGTTCGACGAGTTGAACGGCGCGTACTTCGACGGGGCGCTGAAGAAGCCTCGGATCGGGTGGAGCCCGAACTCATCCAAGCGTCTACTGGGGCACTACGATCCGGCGCACGACGCCATCGTGCTGAGCAGTCTGCTCGATGAAGCAGGCACGCCGGAGTACGTGACGCGCTACGTCCTCTTCCATGAAATGCTGCACTTGAAGCATCCGGTGGAGTACCGGGACGGGCGGAGATGCGTCCATTCGCGCGGGTTCAAAGCCGAGGAGCGGAAGTTCCCGGAGTATGAAGCGGCGATTCGGTTCTTGAAGACGCTGTAGAGGCGAGCGAGCGAGGCTTTTCTGGTCGGCTGAGGACGCCGCGGTCAGCGTTCGTGGTTGGATTGGGTTCGAAGAGCGGGTGGGTTGGGCATTGGTAGTCGGCTGGGGACAGGCAGCACTCATCGTGGTCTCGGCGGGAGTTGAGGCCTTGATGTGCCAGTCCCCGCGGGTCGCTCTTGTGGTTGGACTGGGTCGCGAGGCAAATACGGGGGGACCGGCCCCTACGGTAAGATGGGAATTCACCCGATTTATCAACAAGGAAGCGTAGAAACCGTTGGCTGACAAAGACGTAACACAAGGCGAACTGGAACTGAGCGTCCCCTGGGACGAAGTCCAGAAAGAGACCCAGAAAGTCCTCAAGGGCTATCGAAAGCAGGTCCGAATTCCCGGTTTCCGACCCGGGAAAGCTCCCGACAAAGTGATTGAGACCCGCTTCGGCGCCGAGATTCGCGCCGAGGTGGTGGAGACGCTGGTCGGACGCTACTTCTGGAAGCAAGCGCAGGAGGAGGACTACCACGTCATCGGGACTCCGAACGTGACCGACGTGAAGTTCGAGGACGGCGAGCCGCTGACCTTCAAGGCCGCGTTTGAGATGATTCCGGACTTCGAGCTGGGCAACTACAAGAGCCTGTCGATTCCTTACGCCGATCCGGAAGCGACCGACGAAGACGTCGACCAGGAACTGGAACGCATTCGCGACCAGCAGGCGAGCTTCAAGAACCTGGACCCGCGTCCGATTGAGGACGGAGACATCGCAGTGGTCTCGCTGAAGAGCGAGGAAGTGGAAGGCGCACCGGCGATCGACCAGAGCGAGACGACCATCTTGGTGGGCGGCGAAGAGACGATGGCCGGATTCACCGAAGCGTTCCTCGGCAAGTCGCCGGGCGACGAGGTGGATTTTGAGGTCGAGTACCCCGAGGACTTCGGCAACGAGCAGCTGGCGGGCAAGAAGATCCCGTTCCACTCAAAGATCTCGGGCATCCGCGTGAAGGAACTGCCCGAACTGGACGACGATTTCGCCGCCGACGTGGGCGACTTCCAAACCTTGGACGAGCTTAAGACCCGTGTTCGCGAAGAGATCCTCGAGCAGAAGCGCCGTCAAGCGCGCTCGGACGCAGACGAGAAGATCATTGACGCGCTGGTCGCGCAGCATGACTTCGCAATCCCCGAGAAGCTGATCGACCAACAGATTACGACGCGACTGGAGCGGACGGCTCGCATGTTCGCCGGACAGGGGGTCGACCCGTCGACGATCGACTGGTCGCAGATGCGGGACTCCCAGCGCGACGGAGCGATCCGCGACGTGAAGGCCGGATTGGTGCTCGAGCGGATTACCGAGGCGGAAGCCATCGAAGTCGACTCCAGCGAAATTGACGGCGAGGTGGAAGCCTACGCCAAACGCAACCAGATTACGCTGGGAGCGGCGCGCAAGAAATTGGCCGAGGACGGCACGCTCGACCGGATCGAATCGCACTACGTGAATCAGCGAACGATGACGTTCCTGTTTGACCAGTCGACCAAGGTCGACCCGCCTGAAGAAGGCGAGGAAGGCGAAGAGGAAAAGAAGGACTACTACGAAGAGGCGCTCGAGCCGGGGAAGAAAGCCTAGCGAGCGAGAGGGACGCCGATCTCGGTTCGGTAAGGTGAAGAGAGACATGACGCAAGGAAACGGAATGCCCGACATCCCTACGCACAGCACCATCCCCAGCCCCGTGAGCGGACTGGTCCCGATGGTGGTCGAACAGACGAGCCGCGGCGAGCGCGCCTACGACATCTACTCGCGCCTGCTGCGAGACAACATCATCTTTCTCGGCTATCCGATCGACGACACGATCGCGAATCTCGTCACGGCGCAGTTGCTGTTTCTGGAAGCTGAGAACCCGGAGCGCGACATCTGGCTCTACATCAACTCGCCGGGCGGCTCGATTACGGCGGGCATGGCGATCTACGACACGATGCAGTTCGTTCGCCCGGACATCACGACGGTGTGCGTGGGACAAGCAGCTTCGATGGCGGCGGTGCTGATGGCGGCCGGAGCCAAGGGCAAGCGCTACGCACTGCCGCACTCGCGGTTCCTGCTGCACCAACCCTCGATGTCGGGCTTGGCGGGTCAAGCGACGGATATCGACATCCACGCTAAAGAGATTCTGCGCATGCGCGAGTCGCTGAACCAGATCATGTCGGACGCTACCGGACAGCCGCGGGAACGCATCGACGCGGACGTGGAACGAGACTTCATCTTGAACTCGGAACAGTCCAAAGATTACGGACTGATCGACGAGATCATCCACAAGAAAGAAGTCGAGAAGTAGACTGTCGACGCCCCGTCGGGGTCGGCAAACAATTCCACCGAGAAACGTCGGCCTCAGCTTTTGCGGCCGAATGGTCGTTGTATAGATTGAGAATCTGCGGAAGAGCGGGGAGGACGCGATGGGTTTGCCGTCTGGCGTTTTCAAGACGACCCTAGGGCTAAAGACGATGGTTGCGGCGACCGGCGCGGCGCTGGGCGGGTTCGTTCTGATCCATCTCTTGGGGAATCTACAGGTTTTCGTCGGCCCGGATGCGATGAACGACTACGCCGCCATGCTCAAGGGCATGCCGGGACCGCTTTGGGCCGCTCGGTCCGGACTGTTGTTGATGTTCGGCGTCCACCTCTGGGCGAACGCCAAGCTGCGCGCCAGGAATCGGGCGGCGCGGGTGCAACGGTACGAGGTGGACAAGCCCATCGACGCAACGGTCGCCTCGCGCTCGATGCTGCTCACGGGCCTGGCGCTGCTGGCCTTCGTGCTCTACCACCTGGCGCACTTCACATTGGGGTGGACGGATCCGGACAGCTACCGGCTAGTGGACGCGGCGGGGCGCCACGACGTGTACTCGATGCTCGTTCTCGGATTCCAGAAGCCGCTCGTGGCCGGACTCTACGTCATCGCGATGGGCTTTTTGGGATTCCACCTCTACCACGGCGTCGCCAGCGCGTTCCAAACGGTGGGATTGCGGAAGTTGACCTGGCAAGAGGGGATCGACGCGGGCGGCCGGATGCTGGCGCTGTTGGTCGTCATCGGAAACATCTCGATCCCATTCGCGTGTCTAGTGGGGCTGATCGAGCCTGCGCAGGGGAGTTTTTAGGATGAAACTAGACGCACGCATTCCCAGCGGATCGATCGAGCAGAAGTGGGATCTGCACCGCGGGCACATGAAGTTGGTCAACCCGGCCAACAAACGCAAGTACAAGGTTCTTGTGGTGGGGTCGGGGTTGGCGGGCGCGTCGGCGGCGGCCACGATGGCGGAACTCGGCTATCAAGTCGACTGTTTCTGTTTCCAGGACTCGCCGCGCAGAGCGCACTCGATTGCGGCGCAGGGCGGGATCAACGCAGCGAAGAACTACCCGAACGACGGCGACTCGATCTACCGGCTGTTTTACGACACGGTGAAGGGCGGCGACTTCCGTTCGCGCGAAGCCAACGTCTACCGCCTCGCCCAGGTAGCCAACAACATCATTGACCAGTGCGTGGCGCAGGGCGTGCCGTTTGCGCGCGACTACGGCGGGCTGCTCGACAACCGTTCCTTCGGCGGGGCTCAGGTCTCGCGAACGTTCTACGCGCGGGGCCAAACGGGGCAGCAACTGCTGCTCGGCGCCTACCAGGCTTTGGAGCGCCAGATCGCCAAAGGCGCGGTGACGATGCACGTGCGCTCGGAGATGCAGGAGCTCGTGACGATTGACGGACGAGCGGCCGGCATCATCACACGCGACTTGATCACGGGAGAAACCGAGCGTTGGTCCGGTCACGCAGTCGTGTTGGCGACGGGAGGATACGGCAACGTCTTCTTCCTCTCGACGAACGCGATCGGCTCGAACGTCTCGGCCGCCTATCGGGCTTACAAGAAGGGCGCGGCCTTCGCAAACCCTTGCTACACCCAGATCCATCCGACGTGCATCCCGGTCTCGGGCGAGCATCAGTCCAAGCTCACGCTCATGTCCGAGTCGTTGCGCAACGACGGACGGGTTTGGGCTCCGAAGAAGCAGGGCGACAACCGGCCCGCTTCACAGATTCCGGAGGACGAGCGCGACTACTATCTGGAACGCAAGTATCCGAGCTTCGGCAACCTGTCGCCTCGCGACATCGCGTCGCGCGCGGCCAAGGAGGCTTGCGACGACGGGCGCGGCGTGGGACCCACCGGACTCGGCGTCTATCTCGACTTCCGCGACGCCATTGCGCGCCTGGGAAGGGATACGATCGAGCAGCGCTACGGCAACCTGTTTGAGATGTACGAGCGCATTACCGACGAGAACCCGTACGAGCGCCCGATGCGCATCTTCCCCGCCGTGCACTACACGATGGGCGGGCTGTGGGTGGACTACAACCTGATGTCGACGATTCCCGGTCTGCACGTGATCGGCGAGGCGAACTTCTCAGACCACGGGGCGAACCGACTCGGAGCGAGCGCGCTGATGCAAGGGTTGGCGGACGGCTATTTTGTGTTGCCGTACACGATCGGCGACTACCTGGCCGGGCAGCACCCGCCGCTGCACCCAACCGATCATCCCGAGTTTGCGGCGGCCGAAGCGGCGACTACCGGCCAAGTCGACAAACTGCTCTCGATCAACGGCAAGCGAACGCCGATGTCGTTCCACAAGCAGGCCGGCAAGCTGATTTGGGAAAAGTGCGGCATGGCCCGCAACCAGAAGGGGCTGGAAGAAGCGATTGCCGAGATTCCGGCGATTCGGGAAGAGTTCTGGGAGAACGTTTGCGTGCCGGGCGAGGGCGAGGAACTCAACCAGTCGCTTGAGTACGCCGGGCGCGTGGCGGACTTCCTCGAGTTCGGCGAGTTGATGTGCCGGGACGCGTTGAACCGTAACGAGTCCTGCGGCGGCCACTTCCGCGAGGAGCATCAAACCGAAGACGGCGAAGCGATGCGCAACGACGAGGAGTACTCGCACGTATCCGCATGGGAGTACAAGGGCGAAAACGAGACGCCCGTGATGCACAAGGAAGAGCTGGAGTTCGAGAACGTGCAACTGGCCACCAGGAGCTACAAGTAGCCATGAACATCACTCTGAAAGTGTGGCGGCAGAAGGACGCGAACGATTCGGGAAGCCTTGAAACCTATGAGGCTCGCGACATCTCTCCGGACATGAGCTTCCTGGAGATGCTCGACTACGTCAACGAGGAGCTGATTGAAGGCGGCAAAGACCCGATCGCGTTCGACCATGACTGCCGCGAGGGGATTTGCGGCATGTGCTCGCTGGTGATCAACGGGACGCCGCACGGGCCCGCGCGCCACACGACGACCTGCCAATTGCACATGCGCAGCTTCTCAGACGGAGACGTGATTGTGGTGGAGCCTTGGCGGGCGACGGCGTTTCCTGTCTTGCGGGACTTGGTGGTCGATCGCTCGGCGTTCGATCGCGTTGTACAGGCGGGCGGCTACGTCTCAGTGAACACGGGCGGAACGCCGGACGCCAACTTGATCCCGATTCCCAAGCCCGAGGCCGATACCGCCTTCGACGCGGCCCAGTGCATCGGTTGCGGGGCTTGCGTAGCCACGTGCAAGAACGCCTCCGCATCGCTATTTACTGCGGCGAAGATGGCGCATCTGGCGCATGTCCCGCAAGGACAGCCGGAGCGCTACCGCCGAGCCAAGGCGATGGTCGAGCAGATGGACGCCGAAGGCTTCGGCAGTTGCACCAACACGTACGACTGCGAAGCGGCGTGTCCGAAGGGCATCAGCGTCAAGTTTATCGGCGAGATGAACAGCGACTACCGCACGGCGGTACTCAAGGGCGAGTAGGACGCTGATCGACTCTACGCGGCTCATCGAGTGGTACCGCGGCCGGCGGCGCGACCTGCCGTGGCGCAGGACTCGAGATCCCTACGCGATTTGGGTCTCGGAGATCATGCTGCAGCAGACCCGCGTCGAGACGGTGATTCCCTACTGGGAGCGCTTCCTCGCCCGCTACCCGACCGTCGAAGACTTGGCCCAGGCGCCGGAGGCGGAGTTGCTGGAGGCCTGGGCGGGCCTGGGCTACTACCGGCGAGCGCGACAGCTTCAGGCTGCGGCTCTGCGCATCGTCGAGGAACACCACGGGGAGTTTCCCAAAGAGTACGAGCCGATCCGCGACCTCCCCGGCATCGGCGACTACACGGCGGCAGCCGTCTCTTCCATTGCATTCGACCTTCCGCACGGGGTCCTAGACGGCAATGTAGTCCGCGTCGCGACGCGACTAGAGGACGATCACCGGGACGTGACGAAGACGGCGACCAGGAGATCGTTGCAAAACTTGGCGGACGAATGGATCCGCCAGGTCCAACCCGGCGAGCGCGGCGATTTCAACCAGGCGCTGATGGAACTCGGAGCCGTGGTTTGCACCCCGGCGTCGCCCAAGTGCTTGCTCTGCCCGCTGCGCGCGGAGTGCCGCGGCTTCCAACGCGGTACGCTCGCGGGCCTGCCGGTCAAGCCTCCCAAGGCCAAGCTCATTCGCGTTAGACTCTCTGTGGCCCTGGTGAGACGCGGAGACAGCCTCCTGATGCGCAAGCGCCCGGAAGACGAAAGCGTCATGCCGGGGTTCTGGGAGTTGCCGCAATTTGAAGGATCGGAGGCGTGCCCGGCGGGGATTGAATTGCTCGACGAGATTGGTACGTTTCGTCACGGAATCACGGTGCGGTCCTTTCACGGGACCGTATTCCGTGCAAAGCTCCTAAGAGCAAAGCCGCCGGAGTGGCGCTGGGTGGGCAGGAGCCGCAGGGGTGCGCTCCCGTTGACCACGATCACTCGCAAAGCGTTGGCGGCGGCGCAACTTTCGGAAGCGCCTGGGGTTTGAGGTTGGTTGGGGGTTGAAACATCCATGAGTAAGAGCACCATTGGTCTAATGGCCGCAGTCTGCCTGACGACGGCATCGCTGGCGGCAAAACCGAACGGCGTGGAAGCGCGCCTCGGCGTCACAGGAGGACCGTTCCCAGGCGAGCAGTCTTGCGGGCGGGCGCAATGCCACAACGTGGAGCCGAACAGCGGACCGGGCGGCGTGTTCATGTCCGTCAACGGCGCCCCGATGGACGAGTACAAATACATCCCGAACGAGACGATCGAGGTGCTCGTGCGGGTGGCGGATCCGAATCAGGGCCGCTGGGGATACCAGATCACCGCTCGCCCGGAGAGCGACGGGTGCGTGAGCGCGGGGAAATTCCAGCAGGTTCCGGGATCCATTGTCCGCGCTTCCGACGAAGCCATCGGATCCTGCGGCGCGGGCCTCGAGTTCGGCATCCATGCTTTCGCGGCCGCGGGTCCCAACGAGGCGACCTTCACGATCAACTGGACGGCGCCGAACGAGGACATCGGCCCCATCATCTTCGCGGCCGCCGGCAACGCAGCCAACGGAAACGGCGAGAAGACCGGCGACAACGTCTACACGACGACGGCGCGCGTCGAGGCGCCCGCGCCGGAGCCGCTGCCAATGCCGGCGATCTCTCAAAACGGAGTGGTGCTGGCCAGTCTCAATCCGTCAGTTTCGGGCGCTTCGGCGAATGCACTGATGACGGTCTTCGGCCAGAGCTTCGCGGCGCCGGGGACGCTGGTGGTGCAACCCGAAGTCGACGGCTCGGGAAAGGTTGCCGACAACCTGTCGCAGACCTGCGTCGAGATGAACGGCGCCCGCTCGCCGATGTTCGCGGTGGTCGACACCCAGGTAAACTTCCAGGCGCCTTCGAATCTGGTCGGCGTGGAAGGTCCGGTCGAGGTCGTGGTCATCCAACGATGCGGGACGTCGGCCGAACAGCGCAGTGCGCCGATCACGGTGAACTCGGGGCGCGTCTCTCCCGGATTTTTCGTCTTCCCGCAGTTTGGCGGGGAGAACGGTGCGAACCCGATTGCGACGTTGTTGGGGGGAGGCCCGTCGATCGTGGCGCCCGACGGTCTATTCGCCGGGGCGGCGCCGATTCCGGCCGGGGAGTTCGGGAGCTTTTTCGCTACCGGATTTGGGGCGACGGACCCGTTCGTTCAAGCGGGGGAGATTCCGCAAACCGTCTTGCCCGCAGGCTTACTGGCAAGTGTTACGGGCTCTTTCTCGCTGACCATCGGCGGCATGGCCGTGCCTCCCGAAGATATTTTCTTCGTGGGAGCGGCGCCGTGCTGCGCGGGACTCTACCAAGTCACGGCGCGCATCCCGGCCGCACTTCCGGCGGGAAACCATGAGGTCATCGCGACGGTCGACGGCGTTTCGACGCCCGAGGGTCCGTTCGTTCCCGTGGCAGAACCCGCCGTCGCGCCCTAGTCGGCCGGATAGCGCCGCAACCAATCAACCTGAGCGGAGGCGATGCCTTCATGGCCTCCCTCAAAAATCGTGATGCGGGAAGGGCCGGCCGTACGCCGGAGGATGATCTCCCTGTCGTAGGCCGGGTCTTCGACTCGGTCGCCCGGTTGCGGCTTGGCTAGACGCGCCTTGGGTCCCGTGCTCAACTCGGCGATCTCGGCCTCGGAAACGGGCTCGGCTCCGTGCGCCGCGGCCAGCTCGTTGAAGGCCAATAAGGAGTGACGGATAGGAACGGACCCTTGGTGCCCGTCGCGAACGCCGGCGGCGATCTCAATCGGCAAATCTTTGGCGGCGGAGAGAAAGCCGAGCGGGGATCGGTCTCGGTACTCCGCATCCACTTCCGGACTGGAGCCGGGAGTACCGCCGGCGCAGGCGCGCAGCATCTCTCCGTAATCAACTTCCGCGTGTCGGTCGTGCCAGGCGGCAAGATCGGTGATCGGCACCCAGGCGCTGACGGCGGTCCAAACCTCCGGGTGCCTCGCAGCCATCAGCAGGGACATGTGCCCGCCGCCCGAGGACCCAGTCAGATAGATCTTCGAGCGATCGACCGGGTAGTTCTGCTTGGCCCACTTCACCGCGTCGAGGATGTCTTGTCGTGCGTGTTCCGAGCCGCAGGCCTCCGGGCGATCGTTCCTTCCACGAAAGTTGGGGAAGAGATAAATCCAGCCGCGCCATTGGGCGAGGTGCTCCAGCTCTTCCTGGCGCTGCTCGTGACCGAAGCTCCAGGAGTGCAGGGAGACCAACAGCGGATATTCGTCCGAACCCGGACGGTAGTCGTCGGGGGTGATGACGTACGCCGGCTGCGAGGTCCCGTCGGCGCGGGGAACGGCGACTTCAATACGCTCGGCCGGCTGGGGCGGTTCGGAGGAGCAGGAAGAGAACAAGGCGAGTGCGAAAACAGGGGCGGATTGGGCGAGAGACTTCCGACGAATCATCAAGACTCGGAGTCTACACTAGCGGGGAAATCCGAGTAGCGTGCCCTCTGTCGCGTCCTTCTCAGCCCGAGCGAACCTCTGCAACTAAAGATCTTGCCGACCGTCGCCCTCTGGGTTAGACTGGCCCTGCCCGCAGCGCCCGATCAGACGATTTATTGACGACTTTCGAGCGATTCACCCGCGCTCGGGGGTAACGGAGGGTACGGTGGCCAAGACTCTAGGCAATTACAAATTCGACGCTCGACCGGATCGGATCGACGTCAGGGATCGCCCTTACAATCCGCCTCTGGTGTCGCTTCCGCCGCAATGGCCTTCTTCGGATTGGATCGAGAAGAACCTGAAGCGCTATTGCGACGCTCTCATCCTCGACCAGGGGAGCGAGGGGGCTTGTACCGGTTTCGGGTTGGCGGCGGTGATCAACTACCTGCTTTGGCGACAACTACAAGACGACCCCGAGGAGCAGGACAGACTCAAACGGGTCAGCACAAGAATGCTCTACCGCATGGCGCGGATCTATGACGAGTGGCCGGGCGAGGACTACGAGGGTTCCAGCTGTCGCGGCGCCATCAAGGGTTGGCACCGACACGGCGTGTGCAACGACGACTTGTGGCCGTACCGGACGGCCAACAACCAGATCCGGTTTATGAAGCCGAAGTCAGGATGGCAGCGGGATGCGGCTCAGCGGCCTTTGGGCGCCTACTACCGGATCAACAAAGACTCCCTACTCGACCTGCAGGCCGCCATCCGCGAAGTGGGAGCCATCTACGTCTCCGCAATGGTCCACGACGGCTGGCAGAACCTCGACGGCGGGCACACAATCCCGCGGATCGCCGAGCCGGCGGATCCTGGTGATCTCGGCGGTCACGCCTTCGCGGTGGTGGGCTATACCGAGCAGGGCTTCATCGTCCAGAACTCCTGGGGAGGAGATTGGGGACGATACGGGTTTGCGTTACTCCCCTACTCCGACTGGGTCCAGCATGGAACCGACGCCTGGGCCGCCGTGATGGGGGCGCCCATGCAATCGTCGACGGGGGCGGAGAGTGCGCGGACAAGAAGCAGCGTCAGTTTGGGCGATCTAACGACCGGCAAGGCGAGTTGGTCGTGGCGCTCGGACACGGCGAGGAGCGCCGCCGATCGCGACCCGGACACGAGGCCGTTAGACGAGAGCCATGCCTATCAGCACACGGTGGTGCTGGGCAACAACGGGCGTCCGATCAACCCTTACCTCGACATTGAGGATGAGGAAGGCGCAGTCCGCGAAGCGGCCTATCAGCATCCCTTGGAATGGATCCGCGCGAAGGCCGCGCGAAGGAAGGCCCCCAAGATCGCGATCTACGCGCACGGCGGGCTGAACGACGAAGCGGCTTCCATCAAGCGCATCCGAGAGATGGCTCCGTACTTTATCGCAAACGATATCTACCCGCTGTTCATCACCTGGCGGACCGGGTTCCTAGAGAGCATCTCCGGCATCCTGGAGGATGCCGTCGAGCGCTTCTTCTCCAGGCCGGACGAGGAGCCCGCCCGGGGCTGGATCTCGGACCTGAAGCAGCACGTCACGGAGGCGAGCGACCGTTCCATTGAAGTGGCGAGCGAAAAACTGTTGGTCAAGCCGGTGTGGGCTCAGATGAAGCAGAATGCGGCTGCGGCGTCCGGCGGGGATCAAGCGGGCCTGAACCTGGTGGTCGACCAGCTTGAGGAGCTCGCGAAGAAGGCGTCGGATCTCGAGATCCACCTGGTGGGGCATTCGGCAGGCTCGATCCTGTTGGGGCATCTGCTGTCGTTGTTCAAGAAGAGGAGCCTGAAGGCCTCAACGGTGTCGTTGTACGCACCGGCTTGTACCGTTGATTTCGCTGTCCGACACTACGTGAGAGCGGCTCCGAAGGTGGTTGCAAAAAACCAGATCCATGTGGATCTGCTGAGCGACGAGCGCGAGCGAGACGACTCGGTGGGGCCGTATAGGAAGTCGTTGCTTTATCTGGTGAGTCGGGCGCTCGAAGACGTACAGAAGGCCCCTTTGCTGGGAATGGCGCGCGCATGGGACGGCGTCGACGACTCAGAGATGTGGAACGAGAGCAGCCTCGACGGTCTGGCGAAATGGCGGAAGTTCGCCGGCGGGACCATTGAGCCGCATGTTCACGCGCAGGAGCAGGTCCGAGTCGCCCGCGAGGAATACATCCCGCTGGCCCACGGCTCTTTTGACAACGACGTCGTAGTCGTCGAACAGACGTTGACGCGAATCCGCGGCGGAGCATTGCTGAAGCCTGTTCTCAGCCTGAAGGGGTTCTAGCCTGACGGGAGTTATTGGCCAACTACTCGGCGCTCATCGCTTGCAGGCGCCGTTGGGCGAATGCGTGCGTCGAGGTCGGACGTTCGCTCTTGCGGGCGGGCGGCTCGACGCGACCATAGATCTCGCGAGCCGCATCCAACTCTCCCAGTTGTTCCGCGATACGGCCGAAGACGTACCAAGAGTCCGAGTTGGGAACCGACAATCCAGACAGCCGCATGGAAAGCAGCAGATCGCGGCGGGCGTCGACGATCCGTCCTTGCTCTCCGTAGAGCGCGGCCGCCGTGTTCAGCAGGGCGGGGCTGGGCGTCTTCTTGAGCATCTCTTTCGCCTGCTCAATCTGTTGGACGGCGATCGCGTCGACCGAGTCGCTGGACAGCGCCGCCCAGGCCAGGTTATTGAGTTCGGCGGGCCCGAGTTCGCGGCGCTCCCCGAGTTCCTTGGCGGCGTCGCGTGCGCCCGCGAGATCGCTCCTCTGTACGGCCGCCTGCATCTTCATCTGCCAGGCGGTCAAGTCGCGTCGATTCTTCTTCAATCGGGATGCGACGAGGGCGTCCAGCTCCTGGTACTCCGCATTGGCCGCTAAAGCAGCGGACAGCGCCTGGAATGCCAGGTACGAATCTTTGAAGTGACGGTACAACGATCGAGCGGAGTCCAAGAATTCCTGGTCTCGCCCTAGGCTGCTGTAGGCCGTCGCCAGAGCGATGTCGAAGCGCGCACGCCCGGCATCATCCTTCGCCTGCTCGCGGGCCGGGCGCAAGATCTCGACGGCCCGAGCGGCGTCGTGCGCCGATTCGGCCAACAGAGTCGCCGCCGCCCAGCGAGCCTCGTCCAGCCCGACCGCCGCTTCCGGCTCCCAGAAGCGCGCGAACACCGGACCGCTCATCGGGTCGGCGGTAGATTCGTCGGAGGCCTGACGGCGATCGTAGGCCCAAACTAATAGGCGCCGGGCTAGGTCCACGCGGCCGGAGTCTACGCGGCGAAGCACCTCGTGCGCCAAGTCGGTCATCGGATCGCCCGGCCGCGAGACGGTATCGAGCAACCTGTACTCTTCATCTTCCTTGACGACGAAGTAGACCGCCGGACGGCCGCCCAGGACCGCCTCCACCCGGTAGCCCATGGCGTCGTCGCCTTCGGCTCTAGCTCGGCGCCGGGACATCGCTATGTCCAAGGCAGCCTCAGACGACAGGCCGGACCGACGCAAGGCCTGCCGCTGCATCTCCACCTCTCGACGATAGGTCGTCATATATGCTTCGTTGTCCAAAAGACGCCGGGCATGCTTGCTGCGATGTTCAAAAAGCTGCTCCACCGGCAACTCGCTATAGAGATCGATCAACATGCGGTATCCAACGCTCGAAGGATCGTCCGCCGGCAACTCGACCTGCTCGTAGGGACGCATGTTTTCTAGGACCGTCGCCTGCCCAATAAGTTTCTGGGCGTTGACGGAACCGCGAGACGCGGCGGCAATCAGCCCTGCGGCGGGTCGATAGGCACGCACCTGCGTCAGGAGCGTTGCAGCCGATGAGAGCACCCGACGAAACTGGTCCTCCGGCGAGGTCTGCTTCACCCAATTCACGGCGGTGGGAGGCCCTTCCAAGGCGGCGATAGCCGCGGCGTGGAGCGGCTCCGCTCCCGGGAGTGCGGCTTTCTCAAGCAGCTCCCGCAGCTCTTCATACCGCTGCATGCGCAGCAGCAACGCCGCCAGCGAGCGCACGGCGGCGGGCTTCGCGTCGATCCGGAGAAGTTCGGCATAGTGCGAAGCGGCCTCCTCCAGCCGCGCGTCCGACGCATAGCGGCGACCGTGAGAGTCGTGCTCCAAAACCAGCGCGAGGCCGAAGCGCGCCTCCGGATTCTCGGAGTCGAGTTCGAGTGCGCGGCGGAACGCGGCCTCCGCACCCTGGTGGTCAAAATCGCCGACCAGCATGCGCCCCACCGAGTCCGCGGACAGGGCTTGGCCTAGGGTTCGGTGGGAAGCTGCGAGATCGGGGGCCAACTCCACAGCCCGAGCGGCTGCCTGTCTGGAGGCTGTGCCCAGACCCGCCTGGAGCAAGGTCCGCGCTCGGGCGACCCACGCCTCCGGATCGGAGTCCGCTGCAGCAAGCCGGTCCCGAGACTCCCGGAGTGCGTCGGCTACTTGGGCGTCGCGGCTCGGCTCCTGTGCGAACAGCGGCGCTAGGAGCAAGAGGGAAATTAGGAAACGGTACATAGCGAGGCGGACCCTGGAATGATCCTACTACGAGCTTCTCGGGGCGCTGTTGCCCTGAGCACCGTGGATTGAGCATAGTGGGGGCTCATGCAAGCTCTTGAACTGGTCGCGCCGAAGAAGATGGAAGTGCGCGAAATCCCCGATCCGCCCGAGCCTCGGGCGGGAGAGGTCGCCGTCCGCATCCGCGCCGTGGGGGTCTGCGGGTCGGACATGCATTTTTATCTTGAGGAAAGCTGCGCGGGCACTCCGGCGTCCTACCCGATGGTGCTGGGACACGAGCCGGCCGGCGAAGTCGTCGCCGTAGGACAGGGGGTCGAGGGACTGAAGGCGGGCGACCGCGTGGCGGTAGAGCCGGCTGTCTCGTGCGGCGAATGCGAGTTCTGCCGGGCCGGTCGGCGCAACCTTTGCGAGAACGTGCTGTTCATGGGCGGTATCCAACGCCCCGGATTGCTGCGCGAGTATGCGGTGACGCCCCAAGAGAATGCGCTCAAGGTCCCCGACTCCATGTCGTTTGCGACGATCGCGATGGTTGAGCCGGTCGCTGTGCTGCTGCACGCCATGAATCTCGCGAATCTGCGCTTTGGAGAAACCGTGGCGATTCTCGGCGCCGGGCCGATCGGCCTGCTGGCGCTGGAGGTAGCGAAACTCGCGGGAGCTTCCACGGTGGTGATCGGCGACAAGATTCCGCATCGGCTGGAACGCGCGCGGGCGCTGGGCGCGGATCAAGTCGTGGACGTATCCAAGGACTCGATCGCGGACGCCGCGCGCGATCTCACCCACGGCAAGGGCGTCCACGTGGTCTTTGACGCGGCAGGCAAGCCGCAGTCGATCAACGCCGGCATCGCCTCGGCGCGGGCGGGCGGGCGCATGGTGATTATTGGGATTCCATCGCAAGAGGACGTCGCCGTGAGCCTTTGGCCGGCGCTGCAGGCAGAGGTCACGATCACGGTCCAGAAGCGCAACAACGGCAACGACCACGCGGCGCTGGAACTGATCGAGGCGGGCAAGATCGACCCGGTCCGGTCGATTCTCTCGCACCGATTTCCGCTGTCTGACGGGGCGAAAGCGTTCGAGACGATGGGCGCCTATGCGGATGGAATCATCAAGCCGCTGATTGAGATGCCGTAGAGGCCTCAATTCGGCTGGCTGTGGATTGGTTTGCGGAGCCATAGGCTCCGCTGCACGCCGGGGGCGTGCGTCACGACGGGGAGCGTTACTTTCGCCAGGTTGGGACCGAGGTGAGGACTTCTTCGAGTCGGGCGCGTATCTGCTCGCCGAGGGTGCCGGCTCGGCCGGGCGGGATGGCGCGCAGTTCTTCGCGGTCGTAGGGAATATCGAAGAAGCGGCCGTCCGAGTAGAGCTTGTAGCGCTGGGTCCGCGCGAAACGCACGGGGGCGAATTGCTTCCGGTCCATATCTGGGTCCTTGTCGTAGTCCATCAAGATGAACTCCCGCGGATTGCCTTGCGCTCCGAGGATTTGAGGCAGAAAGCTGCGGCCGTCGAGCGGCCTCATGGGCCGAGGTGCGGCAGCGGCGTCAGCGATCGTGGGTAAGAAGTCGGAGAAGTCGATGAGGTCGTCGTTGACTTCCCCGCCCGGCGTCTTGCCGAGCCAGCGCGCGAACAAGGCGACGTGCGTACCGGCGTCTACCGGATGCGCCTTCATGCCCATCACGATCTTTCCGTTGCGCCGTGATTCGACGCCGCGCATGGTTCCGTTGTCGCCGGTGACCAGGAGCAGAGTATTCTCGCTCAGACCGAGTTCATCTAGTTTGTCGACCAGGCGCCCGATCAGGAAGTCCATGTACTCAACCATGCCGCCGAAGTGCTTCTTGTCGGACCGAAACTTCTCCGTGTCCGCTAGGGAGCCGGAGTGCGGGGTGGCGACGAACGGGCTGTGGGTCAGCGTCATCGGGTAATAGAGGAAGAAGGACTCGTCCTGGTTACGCTCGATGAAGTCGAGCGCAAAGTCGGAATAGAGATCAGGACCGTAGATATCGCGACCCGTCGGAAGGAGCTTGCCGTTCTGGAGGACGGCGGGGGCCCAGAAGCGAGAGGTCTTCCCTTGCAGGCCGGATTCGGACTCGTAGCGCTCGAACTGCTCGGGCGTGAGGTTGTGCTCGTAAGCCCAGAGGCTGTACTCGTCGAACCCGGCTTGCTCGGGAGTGGAGCCGCGGCCGTTCGTTTTCCAGGCGGGGTTGGCGCCGGTCAGCTGCCACTTGCCGGCGACGGCCGTCTTGTAGCCGGCGGCTTGCATCATGTGGCCGAAGGTGACCTCCGTGTTGAGCAGGGTGCCGAAGCCGATGTAGTTCCGGCGATTGCCGCGGCCGGTCATGATCTTGTTGCGGGAGGGCGTGCATACGGGCTGCGAGTAGCAATGAGTAAAGCGCACGCCTTCCGTCGCGAGGCGCTCGGCAGTCGGCGTCTGGTAGGACTCGCCGCCGTAGGGCGTGTAGCACTCCAGGCCGATGTCGTCGGCCATGATGAGTACGATGTTGGGACGAGCTTGAGCCGTCGAAACGAATCCGGCCAAGGCGATGAAGGCAAGAAGTACGCGCACGGAGACAAGCATAGTCATTTTCTGGAGCCGCCGCGACGGGACGTATACTAGGCGTCCTGGAGGAGAACGGATGGACGAGTTCAAGACGCTCTATCGCGACGACATGTTGGAGCGGTTTCAGGCCACCAAGGGGCTTGCCGATCGCGCCCTAGCGCAAGTGCCGGACTCCGAGTTTTTCGCGCGCATCGACGAGGATTCGACTTCCTTGGCGCAGATCGTCAAACACGTGGGCGGCAACTTGCGGTCGCGGTTCACCGACTGGCTGACGACGGACGGAGAGAAGCCGGATCGCCATCGAGATCAAGAGTTCGTGATCGGCGAGGCCGATACGCGGGAAGCTCTGACGGCGGCCTGGGAACACGGCTGGGGGTGCGTTTTCGATTCCATAGGAGCGCTCGGCGACGAAGACATGATGCGGTCAATCCCGATCCGTGCGGAGCCGCATTCGATCCCGAAGGCGCTCTCGCGATCACTGGGGCACGTTTCCCAGCATGTGGGCCAGATCATCTATCTGGCCCGCCACCTTCGCGGTTCGGAGTGGAGGACGTTGAGCATTCCCAAGGGGCAGTCCCAGGCTTTTCTGGAAGGGATGCAAGCGAAGTGGGGTCAAGATGCTCGCTGATTTGCTGGATCAATTGGGCGACGCGCGGGTGTTTGATCTCTCGCAGCCCTACTACGTAGGCATGCCGCACCATCCGGTGCATCCGCCGTACATCCGCGGCCTCGCCAAGGCGCACGGCGAGATCGTGCTCAAGGACGGCGCGAGCGCCGCCGCCGAGAGCATCGGCCTAGGCGGCCATGTCGGTACCCATATCGATGCGATCGCGCACTTCTCCAAAGACGGCAAGCTGCACGGCGGCATCGAGGCGGCCTCCGTGCAGTCCTACGGCGGAGGGGTGGAGAGACACGGGGTCGAGACGATCGACCCGATTGTCCGTCGCGGGGTGTTGCTGGACGCGGCGAAGCGCGAGGGCGTCGACGAGCTGACGCCGGATTTCACGATGGATGCGGATTACCTGCGCGTCCTGGCCGACGAGCAAGAGACGGAACTTCGCTCCGGCGACGTCGTGCTTGTTCGGACGGGTTGGGCGAGCCTGTGGGACTCGCCGTCGCGCTACATCAACCGCTTGCACAACCCCGGACCCAACCTGGAGGGCGCGCAGTGGCTCAGTTCACACGGCGTATTTGCAGGCGGTTCGGACACGGTTGCGTTTGAGGTGGTCCCGAGCCCCGCCATGGCCGTACACGTGCATTTTCTGGTGGAGAACGGCATTCATATCTTGGAGATGCTGAACATGGAAGCGCTGTCGGCGGCGGGAGTGCATGAGTTCGCGTTTATTGCGGCGCCGCTGAATCTGGTGGGCGGGACCGGTGCGCCGATCCGACCGCTGGCGTTTGCCTAGTCTGCGGGAAGAGCAAAGGCGATCACCCAGTCGCCCAGGGTCGTCTCCGCCTTGCCGTGGCCGCCGGCCGCAATGACGACATATTGGCGACCGTCCCTTCCGACGTAGCTCATGGGCGTCGACTGGCCTCCGGCGGGCAACGGGAAGTGAGCCACAGGAGCCCCGGTTTCCATGTTGTAGACGTGGAGGCGGTCGTCGCCGCGAGTAGCGGAGATCCAGGCGAGACCTCCACCGGTTGCCAACGGACCTCCGAATCCGGGGGCTCCCGGGACGGACTCGCCGCCGAGGCGAACCTCGCCGACGGGAGATTCCCAGCGGATATCTCCGCTCGACAAATCGACTGCGGAGAGCACCCCCCAGGGGGGAGGGACGCAGGGGGCTCCGCTGGGACCGACAAGCAACGACCGATACATACCGTAGGGGCCTCCTCGCTGCGGGGCGAACTCGCCGTCGAGCCGGTTGTCGCGGCCTTGGGCGCGCTCTTCTTCGTAGTCCTCCCTGGGAATCAGCCGGACGTCAAAGGGGAGTCGGTTGGTCATCGCAAGGAGAAGCCCCCGCTGCGGGTCGACGGCCGCCGATCCCCAGTTGACGCCTCCGACGTTACCGGGATAGACGACGGCGCCGCGGAGACTGGGGGGCGTGAAGATTCCTTCATAGTCGAGACTCGCGATGCGCTCCCTGCAAGCCTCTCGATCCGGCTCGGTGGGCCCCCAAGCATCGTCGGGCGTGATCTCGGCGGGCGCGAGAGCCGGATTCAAGGGGAAGGGCTGGGTCCTGGAAGCCTGCTCTCCCGGAATGTCGCTCGCCGGCGTTTCACGCTCTTCCACAGGCCACAGCGGCTCGCCCGTCTCACGATCCAGCAGGAAGAGATGGCCCATCTTGGTGTTGACGGCGACCGCGGCCCGACCATTCACTTCGACCAAGGTCGGCTGCGAGGCCACGTCGTAGTCCCAAAGATCGTGATGGACGACTTGAAAGCCCCACACTCTCTCGCCCGTCGAGGCACGAAGGGCGACGACGGAGTTGGCGTCACGGTTGTCGCCGGGTCGGAGGCCGCCGTAGTAGTCCGGGCTGGGACTGCCGGTGGGGACGAAGACGAGGTCGCGCTCTTCATCGGCGGAGAGCGGAGCCCAAGCATTGGCGGCGCCGGCCTTGAGCGACGCCTCAAGGGGCTCCCAGGACCAGAGCAGTTCGCCGCTGCGGGCATGGAACGCTCGAACCGTGCCGCGCTCAACCTCCACCCGGCGATTGTCGCCGAGAGAGGATCCGAGAATGACGAAGTCGCCGACGATCGCGGAAGGGGACGTGGACTGATAGTCGCCGCGGTCCTTGATATCGATGCCGTCCTCCAGATCCACCACTCCGTCATCGCCGAAGTCGGCACAGAGCTCGCCGGACGCCGCATCCAGCGCAATGAGCCGGGCGTCGATCGTGGCCGCAAAGATGCGCTCGGAGCAGGAGCCGTTCTGGGCGCCTCCGTGCCAGTAGGAGACTCCACGAGAGGTGACCTCGGAGTAGTCTTGGGAACGATCCACCTGAGGATCGAACTTCCAAAGTTCGGCGCCGCTCTCGGGATCGAGGGCGATGACGTGGTTGTAGGGGGTCGACAGAAAGAGACGGTTGCCGACGTGGATCGGCGTCGCCTCGAAAGCCGCTTTACGGTCGAGCCCGCTGGGCTCCTCCAGGGCGCCCGTGCGGTAGCGCCAGGCGACGTCCAACCGGTCCACATTCTCGGGCGTAATCTGGCCGGCAGGGGCGTACCGCGTTCCGCCGGCCGAACCGCCGTAATGAGGCCACTGGGACTTGGAGTCGCCACAGGAGACACACGTCGATGCGACGAGAAGGACGAGTATTCGCATGGCTCTAGGATCTGCGGGTCCCCACGCTTCTTCAATAACTTAGGGACGAGCGGGCCGAAGAGATTGCCCGGCGGGCCTAGAGGCTCTCCAGCACCAACTCTTGATTTCGGTCGCGGTAGCGCCGGCTCCAGCTAAGCTTCGATCCGTCCTGCAGCAAGACCTTGTATTCGCCGTGGAACCAGGGTTCCAATTCGTCGATGAAGTCGAGCCGGACGATCTGCGACCGGTTGATTCGCAGGTAGCGATTCGGGTCCAGACGATCCTCCAGCGAGCTCAACGTTCCGCGCAGGAGATGCGTCTTGCCGGCGGAATGGACCTCCACGTAGTTGTTCGCCGCCTCGGCCCAATCGATCTCATCGATCGAAAGCAGGCGCGCCTTCTTTCCGGTACGAATGAGGAGCCGCCGGGCCTTGGTTGCTGACACGGCCGGCGTCGCCGGAGAGAGGTGGGTTGCGGTTCGATCTCTCCAGGAATAGAACAGGTGAATCACAGCTTGAGCCGCGAAATAGGTGACTAGGTCGTTGGGCAACTCCATCCAGTAGCGGACGGCCAAATCGCCGTATTCATACTCGCCCAGGCCCAAACCTCGCCAGGTCAGGCTCCGGCTGACGGCGTTGAAGGTCGTATGTGAGAACGAAAACGCGAGACACGCGGCTGCGTGCCCGGCGAGTCCATGCATCCAGCCGTCACGAGCGAAACTAAAGCGCTTGGCGGACCACAGCAAGATCGGGAGCAAGAGGAACGCGCCGTAGGCCCCCGTCATCTCTGGGACCAGCGAGTCGACCAGGCGGACGTCTTCCCCCTGAGCGACCGAGTCGAGGTGTTTGTAAGCGGTATGCAGCAGACCCAATACCGTGTAGAGGGCAAACAACCAGGCAGCCCACAGCAGGCGGTCGCGGCGATTCTTGGGGTTCGAAGGGGGAAGATGTCGCAACGCAGAATTAGTATACGAGCGCCGTCAACAGGATGTTCACGGGAGGGACATCGGCGACTGAGGTAGTCGCCGGAAGGTGAATCTCAATCCAGACAAGGTGGCAGGCGCGGCAGGATTCGAACCTGCGACCTACGGCTTAGAAGGCCGTTGCTCTATCCAACTGAGCTACGCGCCCGAATTCATTCGATCGATCAGTTGCGGTCTGCTGCAGGCCCCTCGGGGTCGCGCTTCGTATCGCGCGCGGTTGTGGAGCCGCTCTCCGACAACATCCTGCTCCTGAGGCCATGATAGCCGACATGACGGATTCGGGAAGAGTCATGTTGGACGCGCTGCCCGCGGCTATACTAGGCCCGCCATGAGAACTCTCGTCTGTGCTGTCCTGCTTACCCTCCCCCTAGCTGCTCAGCGCCCCTTCAACAATCCGCTGCCGGAAGACCACCCCATTCCCGAAGAAGCGCTCAAGAATCGGAACGGCTACTCGCAGATCTACGAGATCCTCAAGCGCGACAGAACCACGGTAACGGACGCGCAGCTCGATGAGCTGCGAAAGTACCAACTCGAGAACCTCTGGGGCTCGATGGGCGAGTACCGGGAGTCGAACTACGTCACTGGGTTCCAGACGACTCAGCCGGGCAAGCGCATCGTCGGGCGGGCGCTGACGATACGGTTCCTACCGAGTCGGCCTGATCTGGATCAGGCCGCCCAGACCCTTGCCGAGGAATCCGATCGCGATCGCCGGTTCTACATTCGAGCCGGCGAAGAGGCTCGCAGGGGCGACGTGATCGTGGTCGATCTAGGCGGCGTGGACGGCGCGAATTTCTTCGGCGACATTACGGCGCTCGGCATTGCCATGCGCGATGCGGCGGGCGTCTTGATCGACGGCGGGACACGGGACCTCGCCGAGCTGAGAGGCGAGGAGTTCGCGAACTTCCCTGTCTTCGCACGGTTCTTCGACGTGCAGCCGGCCACCTGGGTGGGTACGGACTGGAACGTTCCGATCCGGGTCGGCGAGGCGACGGTGGTCCCCGGAGACATCGTGGTCGCGGACGAGGGCGGCGTCCTGTTCATCCCTCCGCAGTTGGTCGAGCAAGTCCTTGAGCGGTCGGCGGCCCGCCAGCGACGCGAGCACTTCGAGCGGGGCGTCGTACGCAGCAAGAAGTACTCGATTCGCGACGTCTACCCGTTGCACCCCACCCTCGAAGAAGATTTCAAGAAGCAGAACAAGTAGCCAGTACGACGCTGGGCGTTTGCGCGCCGGGAGCAACGTCGTCTACGATATCGATAACGGGAAAATCAATACCGAAGTCATGGCTCAAGGAAGGAGCAGGAAAATGAAGAATACTTTTTCGCGGCGGTCGTTGATCTCAAGAACCGCTCTGGGCGTCTCCGGAGGGGTCTTGGCGAGTTCACTGGATGGACTGGCGCAGGCCGTGGATTGGACTCCAAAGTCGTCCAGCCCAACCGAGCTCAAGATCACCGACGTGAAGGCCGGATTGATTCGAGGCGAGCACAGTCTGTTCGTGAAGATCTACACGAACCAGGGCATCGTGGGCCACGGCCAGGCGGTGGACGGCGTGTACGGCACGTACTACGTGGTCAAGCATCTGGCCAAGCGTCACTTGATCGGCAAGAATCCGCTCAATATCAACAGGCTTCAGGAAGAGATGCGGCGCGGCGGTCTGTTCAAAGGGGCCCAGGCGGGAATGTACGTCTGCGTCATGACGGCGCTGGAGACTGCACTCTGGGATCTAGTCGGCAAGGCGCTCGGCTTGCCCGTCTACCAACTGATGGGCGGTAAGTTCCGTGACGAAATTCGGGTCTACTGCGACACGGCCGGCAGCCGGTTGGAGCCGGCGGAGATGGCAAGACGAGCCAAAGAGGATGTGGACATGTACGGCTTCACCGCGGTGAAGTTCGACATCGACGACCGCGGCGATCCCAACAAGCTCGACGCATACAACTGGAGCGTGAGCATCACCGAGTTGGAGCGCATGGAAGCGCAAATCGCCGCCGTCCGCGAGGCCGTGGGTCCGAACGTCGATATCTGCGTGGATTGTCACGGACGTTTCGACGAAGGGGCCGGCATGAAGATCGCCAAGGCTCTGGAGCCTTACAACCTGATGTGGTTGGAGGAGCCGGTTCCGGCCGAGGTGCCTGAGTCCTATGCTCGGATCCGGGCCAAGACGACGACGCCCATTTGCGGCGGAGAAAACTGGTATCTGACCTACGGCTTCCGACATCCGCTTGAGTTGGGCGCGGTGGACGTGATCATGCCGGATCTGCAGAAGTGCGGCGGCCTAGGAGAAGGCCTACGCATCGCGAACCTGGCCAATACCTACAACGTGCCGTTCGCGCCCCACATGGTGGCCTCGTACTTGGGCGCCATGTCGTCGGCGCATGTTTGCGCAGCGGTGCCGAACTTCCTGATCCTGGAGTGGCAGATCTATTTCCACAAGCAGCCCATGTACGAAGAGATCGTCAGCTACGACGGACCGATGCTGACCGACGACGGTCACATCCCGCTTCGCGACGTGCCGGGCATCGGGGTCGAGATCAACGAGGAGGGGATGAGGAAGTACGCCGTTCCCGACGTACCTTTCTTCGCGTAGAAGACTCGAGGACCGGCTGGAGTTGCGGCCGAGCGACTCCGACGCCCACGAAGACGGTACAGTGGCGAGATCGATGACGACGAACTTGCCTCAGTTGTTCCGCCCTTCTTTGGTCGAGCGGAAGGATAGAGTCGGTCTGGAGTTTGACGGGAAGGAGTGGACCTTCAGCGAGTTGGATCGGCGATCCAACCGAGTTGCTCGGATGCTTCTGGGCCGTGGGCTACGGCCCGGGGATCGGGTGGGCGTCTATCTCGCGAACCGGCCGGAACTGATCTTGATCTACCTGGCTTGCGCGAAGGCCGGGTTTGCGTTTACGCCGATCAACATTCTGTATCGCGCGGGCGAGATTGCGCACATCTTGGGCGACGCGGAACCGGGGTTGCTGTTCGCCTCGCGCTCGTCGGCGGCCCTGCTGGATGAGCTTGCGGAGCCCTATTGGGTGGAGGATCTAGCTGACGAGATCGACGCGGTTGAGAGGACGCCGCTAGAGGAGCAGCCGGAACCGAGCGCAGTTGCGACGCTGGTGTACACGTCGGGGACGACCGGGCGACCGAAAGGGGCGATGTTGACGCAGGCGAACTTCGCGGCGAATGCACTCAGCCTGATCGACGCGTGGAGGATGACGAGCGAGGATCGGTTGCTGCTGACGTTGCCGCTGTTCCACGTGCACGGGTTGGGGAACGGACTGCATACCTGGCTGGCGCTCGGCTACCGGATGCGGCTGTTGGAGCGGTTCAGGAAGGAAACGATTGTCGACGATTTCCTGGACTTTCGGCCGACGGTCTTCTTTGGCGTGCCGACGATGTACGAGCGGCTGCTGGAAACGCCTGCCGAGCAGGCGCGGGAGATCGGCGGGTTCGTGCGGCTGTTCGTGTCGGGGTCGGCGCCGCTGCCGGCCGCGACGTTGGGCAAGTTTCGCGATCTGTTTGGGCATGAGATTTTGGAGCGCTACGGGATGAGCGAGACGCTCATGAACACGTCTAATCCGTACGACGGAGAGAGGCGTCCTGGGTCCGTAGGGCCGGCGCTGCCGGGGGTCTCCGTGCGGATTTGCGACGAGCAGGATCAGTTGGTATCGCCGGGCGAGACGGGAGAGTTGCACCTGCGTGGACCGAACGTTTTTGGGGGCTATTGGCGGCGGGAGGATGCGACGGCTGAGGCGTTCACCGAGGACGGCTGGTTCCGGACGGGCGACCTGGGGACGTGCGCGGAGGACGGCTATTTTACGTTGCAGGGGCGCGGGAAGGAGCTGATTATTTCAAGCGGGTTCAACGTCTATCCGCGGGAGGTGGAAGAGTTCTTGCTGAAGCTTCCGGGGGTACGGGAGGCGGCGGTGAAGGGGGCTCCCGATACGCTGAAGGGGGAGGTTCCAGCAGCGTTTGTGGTGACCGAGAACGGGGTGGATTTGGACGAAGTGGCGGCGGCTTGTCGGGAAGGATTGGCTTCATTCAAGGCCCCGAAGACGTTTACGCGGGTGGAGGAATTGCCGAGGAATGCGTTGGGGAAGGTGCAGAAGCATCGGTTGGGATGAGGGGTGGGCCGGGATGTCAGGAAGGAGAGCCGTTGATCGGCTGATCCGGGATGAAGGGCAGTGGAAGTTGTTGGTGTTGAGGCACTTGGGGACGAGTGCTTCCGCTGTCCGCAGACGGTCGCTCGGCTGTCCGGAAGACGACGCGGCGCCGTAGCTGTTGGACGGAGTAGTTCGTTGTTTAGATGCGGAAGAATGACTGTGGAAATTATTGACATTGCATCACTTGGGGACAGTCAGCACGCGCTGGGTTGTTGCCGTGGAGTCGACGCTTTGATGTGACAGTCCCCGTTGTTGGCCTCCGTGGTTGGCCTCCGTGGTTGGACGAGAGGAAGAAGCTTCGAGCGCAGCTCGAAGGCGGCACGGCCGAGCCGTGCGCTACTTCAGCCCTCGGACCTTGATCTCAAGGGTACGGCGCCGGCGCAAGGGAAAGGGGGGCGAGAATTGTAGGTTGTTGCTGGTGATGGGCTAGCCACGCTTCTAGGCTCCCCTGCGGGTGGCTGCTAGGAAGGCTAGGAGGTCGGCTAGTTCTTGTTCGGTGAGTTCGCCTTCGAGGCCGGAGGGCATGACGGAGACTTTGCCGGGGCGGACTTCTTCGATTTCGGAGCGGGGGATGCGGACTTGCTCGTCGGCTCCGGTGGCGAGAACGAGCCAGTCGTCGGTCTCTTCAACGGGGACTCCGCTGAGGACGTCGTCTTGTGTGGCGACGATGAGGGGCTCGTAACTGCGGACGAAACTTGCGCTGGGATAGAGAACGGCCTCGAGCAGATCGCGGCGCTCGCGAATCTCGCCGATCTTGGTGAGGTCGGGACCGACTTCCCCGCCCGCGTAACCGATGGAATGACAGGAGATGCAGGCCGCTTTCTCGCTATTGAAAACAGCTTGACCGCGGCGTATGTCGCCATGGTCGAGTGAGGCGAGAAGAGTCTCTAGACGTTCCTGCTGTTGCTCACGGTCTTGGTCGAGTTGCGCGAGCAGCGGGGCGGCCTGCTCGGAGGTTTTGGGCGGGAAGTTTTCCAGGAGAGACTCGAGGAGGTCGCGGCGGAGGCCGGGTGCGCCGGTGAGGGAAGCGATGAGTTTCTCGCCGAGTTCCGCGTCTCCGCCGGACGCGAAGGCGTCGAGCAGGCGGGGTAGCTCGAGAGGTCCGGCTGAGGGCAACACGTCGGCGAGGAGCAACTGTTGGTCTCGGCTCAACGGTGCGGCCGCGAGCGCTTGGGCGGCGGCGCCGCGAAGGCGGACGGGATGTTCGGGGTCGAGTTTCGCGGTGAGCAGCGCAAAGGCGTCGGCGGGGGTTGCCTGGGCGGCGGGGAGAGCCGCAGCGAGTGCGTCGACTCGGGCCTGGTCGGAAGCGGTGGCGTTGCGGGCGACGGCGAAGAGCGACGCTTGGAGCTGGGGGTCGGGCGTCTCGGCCCGGGGCAAGGCTTTGACGGCGCGAACGGCTTCGTCGAGCGTGGCGCCGGAGGAGCCGGCCAAGGTCGAGGCGAGCGCGCCGGTCCAGGAGGCCGGCGTCTCGTCCATCAAGGCGCGAGACATGACTCGGAGGGCTGCTTGGCGCGTGTTCGCCGGGCCGGTGCGGGCGGCCTTGGCCAGCACGGCCTGGACTGCCGCGGAGCCGGTGAATCGGACCAATTGGTCTTCAATCTCGGGCTCGCCCGCCGCGAGACGTCGGCCGAACGATCCAGCCAGGGCGCCGCCCCACTCCGGGCGGCGGCCCGCGATCCAAACGGCGGTCTGTTTGACGAGCGGATCGTTGGAGGAGAGCAGCGGCAAGACCGTCTTGGGGTCGAGGGCAGCGGGACTCATCTGGTCGAGGGCGAGCATCGCCGCACGCCGCGCCTTGGGCGAGGCGGCTTGTAGGCCCCTGCGGGTGGCGACGGGGTCAGCGATCTCAATGAGGGCGTAGGTGAGCGAGTGGGCGAGGACTTCGTCCTCGGCTTCCGCGGCAGCGGCTAGGAGCGCGGGGACGGCTTCGCGGTCGCCGATACGGCCGAGAGCCTCGGCGGCGACGCGACGAAGCGGCGGACTTTGGGTGAGCAGCTCGCGAAGAGCGGGGGCCGACTCGGCGTCGCGCAAAAGGCTTGCGGCGTGGGCGGCGACGTGACGCACGGATTCGTCGGGGGCTCGCAAGGCCTTTCGTATCGCTTCGCGCGAGGCGGGCGAGTCGTCGCGGGCGAGCGCCCATACGGCGTCGGTCGCTTCATCGGTCGAGGTAGTTGCGGCGGGGGCGGCCGGAGCCTTCGCTCGCACTCGATAGATGGCGCCGAGTACGTCCGGCTTGGCGAGTTGCGAGGTGGGGCAGCAGAGTTTATACCAAGCGCCGGTATCGACGACGAGGAGGCTGCCGTCCTTGTCTTCATGCACGTCGGTGGAGTGGAAGTCGGGGTTGGAGGAGACCAGGAAGTCCGAGTCTTCGCTCTGATAGGTCGCCCCTCTGAGGGTGAGCACGTGGCGCGTAACCTTGTGCATGTTGAACATGGTTGCGAAGAGGTTCAAGCGGTATTCAGGACCGAAGCTCGGCGACTGGTAGACGAGCAGGCCGACCGGAGCGGCGGGGCCTAGGTGCGAGACGGGCGGCAGGAATCCGCCGGTCATCGGGTGGCCGTCGACGACATTGTGGATCTTGCCGTAGACGCCGCCGTAGACGGCGTGGATGATTCCGTCGCGGCGTCCGAGTTCGGGGTGCTGGAGAAAGGTGGAAGTGATGAAACGTTCGCCGTTGGGGAGGAAGGCAACCTCGACCGGGTTGTCCATGCCTCCGGTGAGAACGGCCTCGACGGGGCCGCCTTCGGGGCGGCGCCGGAAGATGTGGGCGGCGCGCGTGGTGAGGGTCGAACCGTCGGTGATTTCGTGCGTCTGTTCGGCGAAGGCGCCCTTGGCCCAGTAGATCCAACCATCGGGGCCGAGGTAGGGGCCGTGGAGGTCGTTGGCGCAACCGGTGAGGGTCTTGGCGTCGTACCAGGCCTCGCGGGTATCGGCGACGCCGTCGTCGTCGGGATCGGTGAACTTCCAAATGACGGGCGGCGCAGCGACGTAAACGGCGTCTGGTGTCCAGAGGACGCCCTCGGGGAGCATGAGCTTGTCGGCGAAGACGGTGCGGCGATCGTAGACGCCGTCGTTGTCGTCGTCGATGAGGCGGAGGATGCGGTGGGGAGCTTCTTTGAGTTGCTGCTCGACGGGGTCGTTGGAGCCGGATGACTCGGCGACGTAGAGACGGCCTTGGTCGTCTTGGTCGACGATCATGGGGCGCTCAACGAGCGGCGGGGCGGCGGCGACGATGAGCTCGAAGCCTTCGGGGACGGTGAGGTCGGCGAGGGGGTCGGGGGTAGAGGAGCAGGCGAGGGTGAGCAACAGGGTGGCCGCGAGGAGGGGTCGCATGTTGCGGGTATTGTAGCGGCGTTGTTGAAGTTAGCTTGCGGAGCCATGGGCTCCGCGGCACGCCGGGGGCGTGTGCCACGACGGAGGCTTGTGGTAGGTTATGCGGCTTGGGATGGACTCGCCGCCGTCTCCCGCATGTTTATGTTGAGGGAGAGGCGCTTTTTGTCACCTGACATTTGCAGGGAAGCTTGCCCCGGAATCGGTACCCGCCGCCGGATGAATTACGTGCGGGCCAGGCGTTCGTTTGGATGGATCGGTTTCTCGATACGGCTCGGTCAGGGCCACTGTATTTGAAGAATCCAGAGTTAGCGGAACTGGTTGCCACAGCTTTGATTCGCGGCGGCGGAGAGATGGGGCACTATGAGCTACATGCTTGGGTGCTGATGCCGAACCACGTGCATTTGTTGGCTACGCCTCGGGTCTCGCCCACGCGGATGATGCGGTCACTGAAGAGCCTGACGGGCCGAGAGTGCAATCGAGCGCTTGGACTGTCGGGGGCCTTTTGGCAACGGGAGTCGTACGATCGATGGGTCCGGGATGGAAAGGAATTTGGGCGGATTCAGCGCTACATCGAAATGAATCCGGTGCGGGCCGGGTTGGTCGATCGGCCGGAGAAATGGCGTTGGTCTAGCGCGTATCGCGAGAGTGCTTGAAGTTAGCTTGCGGAGCCATGGGCTCCGCGGCACGCCGGGGGCGTGCGCCACGACGGAGGCTAGCCGACGCGGTCGATTTTTTGGCGGTCGTGGACGAGTTGTTCGATGCCGACGAGGTCGGTGGGGTAGCGGCCGGTGTAGCAGGCGAAGCAGTGGGATTCTTCGTCGCCGTGGATAGCGCCCTGGAGGCCATCTAGCGAGAGATAGGCGAGCGAGTCTGCGCCGGTGTAGGCGCGGATCTCTTCTAGAGTCTTGGTGGAGGCGATCAGCTCTTCGCGGTCGGGGGTGTCGACGCCGTAGTAGCAGGGCGCCATGGTTGGGGGACAGGAGATGCGCAGGTGAACTTCAGCGGCGCCGAAATCGCGGACGAGTTGGACGATTTTCTTGCTGGTGGTGCCGCGGACGAGCGAGTCGTCTACGAGGATGACGCGTTTGCCTTCAATGAGATAGCGCACCGGGTTGAGCTTGAGCTTGACGCCGAAGGAGCGGATCTCTTGTTGCGGCTCAATGAACGTGCGGCCGACGTAGTGATTGCGGATGAGGCCGGGCTGATAGGGGATGCCGGATTCGGCGGAGTAGCCCAGGGCGGCGGAGACGCCGGAGTCAGGGACGGGCACGACGCAGTCGGCGGGAACGGGCGACTCGATGGCGAGGCGGCGGCCCATGGCATGACGAGTCTCTTCGACCGAGCGTCCAAAGACGACGGAGTCAGGTCGCGAAAAGTAGACGTGCTCGAAGACGCAGTGCGAGCGGCCGAGGGGCGGCGCGAAGTTCTCGCGGGAAACGCCGTCCGCAGAGACGGTGACCATTTCTCCGGGCTCGACTTCGCCCACGAGCGTCGCCTCGATGAGATCGAAGGCGCAGGACTCGGAGGCAAAGACATGAGCGGTGCCCATGGGGCCTTCGAGCGTGCCGTAGACGAGCGGACGAAAACCGCGTTGGTCGCGAGCGATGATGATGCGGTCTTTGCCGAGCAGAACGAGCGAGTAGGCGCCCTCAAGGCGCAACAACGACTCGCGCAAGGCGTGACGCAGCGTCTTCTCGCTGGAGCGCGCCATGAGGTGAAGGACAACCTCGGTGTCCGAAGTGGCCTGAAAGATGGAGCCGGAGGCCTCGAGCTGGCTTCGTAGCTCGATGGCGTTGGTGAGATTGCCGTTGTGCGCGACGGCGAGCGGCCCTTTGCTGCACTCGACGTAGAAGGGCTGAGCGTTGAGGGCGGCGGAATCGCCGGCGGTGGAGTAGCGGGTGTGACCGATGGCGGCGTGGCCGGGGAGCGACTCGATGACGTCGCGGGTGAAGATGCCTTGCACGAGCCCCATAGCCTTGTGCTGGTTGAGTTGCTCGCCGTCGGAGACGACGATCCCGGCGGACTCCTGGCCGCGGTGCTGGAGACCGTGGAGAGCGAGGTAGGCGAGGTTGGCGGCCTCGGGGTGGCCGAAGACCGCGACGACGCCGCACTCATCGCGGAAGGCGTCCTGCTCAGCGCTCACATGGTGCGTCTTCATTGATCGAGCATTCCTTCAAGCGCCGTATCCCAGGCCTGGAAGAGGTCTTGGACGGAGGCGCTGAACAGTTCCTGGCCGTTGAGGTTGACAGTGAGGGCGTCGCCGCCGGTTTGGCCAATGGCCAAGGCGGGGACACTGAACTCCTCGGCGATCTTTTCGACCGCGGAGAGGTTTTCTTCAGAGACAGAAATCAGGATGCGCGAAGGCGCCTCGTGGAAGAGAGCGAAGGCGACGGGCAAGTCGGAGCGGACATTGAGCGTCGCGCCGACTCGGGCGGGGCCGAACGTCGATTCGGCGGCAGCGACGGCGAGTCCGCCGTCGGAGAGGTCGTGCTGGGACTCGGCGAGGCCTTCGTTCGCGATGCGACGCGCGGCGTTATGCACGGCGAGTTCGAAGTCGAGATCGAGGGCGGGCGGGAGGCCCCAGACTTCGCCGCTGATCTCTTTGGCGTACTGCGAGGAGCCGAAGCGGCGGTCAGGTTGATCGTCGGCGCCCGGCATGAGGCCGCCGAGCAAGATGAGCTTATGGCCGGCGGCCTTGAAATCGATCCCGGCGGGCGGCTGCATGCCCTCGACCAAGCCGACAACTCCGACGGTGGGGGTGGGGTAGATTCCCGTGCCGAGCGTCTCATTGTAGAGACTGACGTTGCCGCCGGTGATGGGGGTCTCGAATTTGCGGCAGGCGTCGCCCATGCCCTCGATGGCCTCGACGAGTTGGGCCATGATTTCGGGCTTTTCCGGGTTGCCGAAATTGAGGCAGTTGGTCGTGCCCAGCGGGACGGCGCCGACAGTGGCGAGGTTGCGGCAGCACTCTGCGACGCCGAGCATGGCGCCGAGGCGCGGATCGAGGGCACAGTGGCGACCGTTGCCGTCGAGCGACATGGCCAGCGAAACACCGGCTTCCTTGATGCGGATCATGGCCGCGTCGCCACCGGGCCCGGCCGTGGTGTTGGTGCGGACCTGGTAGTCGTACTGCTCGTAGATCCAGCGCTTCGAGCAGACGTCGCCGGCGGAGAGGAGGTCGAGCAGAGCGGAGGCGGCTTGGCGACCGTCAATCTCGGGTACGCCCGGGCCGTCGAGGGGATGGGGCCGGAAGGGGGCGGTATTGTGCGGGCGATCGTAGAGCGGCGCGTCGTCGGTGAGGAACGAGTTCTGAAGCTCGACGACGACCTCGCCGTGGTTGCGGACGCGGAGCATGCCGTCGTCGGTGACGACGCCGACTTCGGCCGCATCGAGGCCCCACTTCTCGAAGACTTCGAAAACCTCGTGCTCGCGGCCGCGTTCGGCGACGAGCAGCATGCGCTCCTGCGATTCCGACAGCATGATCTCGTAGGGAGTCATGTCGGACTCGCGCTGGGGGACGTGCTTGAGATCGATCTCGACGCCGGCGCCGGAGCGGCCGCCCATCTCGCAGGTGGAGCAGGTGAGACCGGCGGCGCCCATGTCCTGTATGCCGGAGATGGCGCCGGTCTTCATGGCCTCGAGGCAGGCTTCAAGCAGGAGCTTCTCGAGGAAGGGGTCGCCGACTTGGACGTTGGGGCGCTTGGCTTCGGAGTCCTCGCTGAACTCTTCGGACGCCATGGAGGCGCCCTTGATGCCGTCCTTGCCGGTCTTAGCGCCGACGTAGATGACCGGGTTGCCGACGCCTTCGGCTGCGCCGTAGAAAATCTCGTCGGCGCGGAAGATGCCGAGGGCGAAGGCGTTGACGAGGGGGTTGCCGGAATAGCCGGGCTCGAAGATGCACTCGCCGCCGATGGTGGGAACGCCGAAGCAGTTGCCGTAGTGGCCGACGCCGCCGACGACGCCCTCGACAATGTGGCGATTGCGGGCGCCGTCTTCGGGGTCGTCCAGCGGACCGAAGCGGAGCGAATCCATGGCGGCGACGGGGCGCGCGCCCATGGTGAAGATGTCGCGGAGGATGCCGCCGACGCCGGTGGTGGCGCCTTGGAACGGCTCAATGAAGCTGGGGTGGTTGTGCGACTCGATTTTGAAAGCCGCGGCCCAGCCTCCGCCGATGGAGACGATACCGGCGTTTTCGCCGGGGCCGACCAGCAGGTGCGGTCCCTCGGTGGGGAGCTTCTTCAAGTGGATGCGCGAGCTCTTGTAGGAGCAGTGCTCGCTCCACATGACGGAGATGACGCCGAGTTCGGTAAGGGTCGGCTCGCGCTGGAGACGGTCGAGAATACGCTGGTATTCCTCTTCCGTGACTCCGTGTTCTCGGACGAGTTCGGGGGTGATGGTCGACATTCGGTTAACGTGAGGGCGCGAAGGCGCCGAGCATCGAAGTGAAGACGTGTTTGCCGTCGTCGGAACCGAGGGCCGGGTCGGCGGCTCGTTCCGGGTGCGGCATCATGCCGAGGACGTTGCGGCCCTCGCTGAGGACTCCGGCGATATTCTCAAGCGACCCGTTGGGGTTGGCCGCCTCCGTGGCCTCATCCGCCGCATCGACGTAGCGGAAGGCGACGCGGTTCTGGGCGTTGAGTTGAGAGAGCGTTTCCGGGTCGGCTACGTACGCTCCTTCGCCGTGGGCGATGGGGACGGTCAGTGAGCGATCGCGCGGGCAGGCGTTGGTAAACGGCGAGTCGAAGGTCTCAGTGCGCAGACGGACGTCTTTGCAGGCGAATTTGAGGCGGATGTTATGGATGAGTGCGCCTGGAAGCAAGCCGGACTCGACGAGGACTTGGAAGCCGTTGCAGATGCCGACGACGAGTCCGCCGGATTCGGCGAATTTCTTGACGGCGCCCATCACGGGCGAGAGGTGGGCGATCGCGCCGCAACGCAAATAGTCGCCGTAGGAGAAGCCGCCGGGGAGGATGACGGCGTCGGCGCCGTTGAGGTCCTGGGAACCGTGCCAGATGGGGAAGGATTCCTGGCCGAGGTTGTTCTCGATCGCCCAGAGGGCGTCGTGATCGCAGTTGGATCCGGGAAAAGTAACTACGCCGAACTTCATCGACACGGGTGGCTCACGAAACTCACCGGGGAAGCCTCATGGTAGCACCGGCGGCGGGCGCGATGGGCCCGATTCTTTTGGGACCGAGCCGCCAATCTAGAAATGCCCGCCGAGGCCCGAATGGACGCTCGGCGGGGCTCTGTTGTGTAGCGCTAAGCTGCGAGAACCTGGGTAATCTGGTGTTTAGCAACCAACGTGTTAGACCATGCGGCCTCACCAGACAATCCGGCGACCATGATTCGGTCGTTGGAGTCCATGTGGGCAAGCAGGTCGTCCCTGATCTGAGCAGCAGTCCAGGCGGACCGAAGCGTCCAGTACGACTCCAAGAGCCGGATTGCACCGAGCTCTTTGAGCCGATCAATCAAGCTGCGGTAGTCCTGACCGGGACTGCGCAGATCGTATGTAACGGAATAAGCCGTTTGGCTTCTTGTCAACATTTCTACGTCCTCATCCATGACCCGCGCCAGGTCGGGAAAAGTTCCTGGCTAGGGTGCTGTCGTACTCGTTGAGACATCTTCAAGACGTACGGTTAGACCCGGCCGATGTTGACGGATAGCGGTCATGACCGCTAGGATGACGATGTCAATTACATCCCATCCGTTCAAAACAACGGGAAGTAAGGGGGCACCGGGCCAACGGTGCCCCCAAACTTTTTTGCATTCTACCAGCCCACTAGCACTGGGGCAACGCAGTGTCGAGGCCCAATATCTGGTATTCGGGTGGCCTCAGATTGCTTCTGTACGAAGTTGATGCTGCAAGACAGTACGACGTACTGCGTGGCTGGACTTGACTGGGTGCGGTAAAATTATAGCTACCGCGTACGCGGTAGCTATAATTCTGAGTTCAGCCGGTTCGGAGCCTTGATTGGCTGGAACAAACAACCGACCGCGACTCGAAAATTTTTTCCACTTTGGCTCCAAGCGGCCGGTCGCGGTGGGCCGAATTCTTAGTCTTGGGCCGCTCCAAAACGACGAAGGGGCACTATGTTCTGGCTTGGTCCTCACGCTAGAGTCATCCGTAGCGAGGCGACGGCCTGACACTAAGCACGCTAGCCGGTGATGACGGCGGAAGAGAAGTCGTCCGGCAAGGGGAGGGCTTCGGAGTCCAACCAGATTTCTCCGGCGGCGACGGTGCGGATGCAGTCGGCGAGGCTGTCGGTGGCGGCCTGCTTGAGCATGACGCCCGAGGCGCCGTTGGCGACGGCTTCGGCATACTCGGCTTGGTCTTCAGAAGCGGTCAAGAGGATGATGCGCAGATTTCGTTCCTTGCCTTTGAGCCTACGCAGCGTTTCGAGCCCGTTCATGCCGGGCATGCGCAGATCGAGGAGGAGGATTTGAGGCTCCGCGTTCTCAAGTAGATCGAGTACTTGCGAGCCGTCGCTGAGCGAGGCGATGATCTCCATGTCGTCCTCAAGCGAGAGCAACGTGGTCACTCCGCATCGAAACACGGAGTGATCGTCCGCGACGGCAATTGTGATTTTGTCGGACATCGGATTATCGGGCTTGCCTCTTAGATACGGGTGCTGGAGGGCTTCCGTCCATAGTCCGGCCATCGGAGTTCGCTAGGGGAAATCACCCTACGACTCTGAGGAGAAGCGTTTGAAAACCGGGTGTAGGATGTCGTTCGATGCAAGAAGTTTCTCGACGAGCGTTTCTCGGCGGCATGGCGGGTGCAAGCGCGTTGCGGGGGCAGGCGAAACGGCCGAACGTGCTGGTTTTCCTGTCCGATCAAGAGAGCGCACGGGTCAACCGGGAGCTGCTGGATCTGCCGAACCGGGAGCGACTGGAAGCCTCCGGAGTCCGTTTTCCGAACGCGTGGTGCGCGACGCCGCAGTGTTCGCCGGCGCGGGGCACGCTGTGGACGGGGCTCGCGCCGCATCGCTCGGGAGTGCGAACCAACATTGGGGCAGTAGGGTCCAAACCGCTGGCGGCGGGGACGCCGACTTTGGGCACGGTGTTCCAAGCAGCGGGGTATCGGACGGGCTACTTCGGGAAATGGCACCTGACGGCGGGGCGGGAGATCGACGGAGAAGCTTACGGGTTCGACGTGGCGGAGGGCTACGGGCGAGGCGGGGATCGGGAGGTCGCCGAGCGGGCGGCGGCTTGGATCCGAGCGCAAGAAGAGCCGTGGTTGGCCATCGTCTCGGTGCTCCAGCCGCACGACATCTACGACTACCCGCGGCTCCGATCATCCGGCGAGGCGCCCGCAATTCGGGAGGGAATGGCGGCGCCGGCGACGACGATCGATGATCTCGCGGACCGGCCTGTGGCGCAGAGGGCGTACGTGGAGCAAGACCAGGGGCAGGCGGCGGCTGATTTTGGTCGCGAGGATTGGCGCGAGTATCGGAGTCTCTATTACGAGTTGATCGAGGATGCGGACCAGAACTTCGGCCTTTGCTTGGAGGCGGCGGGAGGAGACGCGGTGGTGGTCTACACGTCGGATCACGGGGACGGGCTGGGGGAGCACGGGTTAGCGTTCAAGGGACCTTTTCTCTACGAGGAATTGATGAACGTTCCGTTCGTAATCGCGGCGCCCGGCGTGCTCGGCGGCCGGGAGTCGGAGGAGTTGGCTTGTCATGCGGACCTGGTACCCACGCTATGCGACTTGGCGCAAGTGGAGCCGCCGCCCGACTTGGACGGAATCAGTCTGCGAGAGGCGTTGGCCGGACGGGCGACTGGACGCGAAGCGATCTTTGCCGAGTACCACTCGAAGCAGCGATGGGCGAACCCTGTCCGCGCGGTGCGGACGGCTCGTTGGAAACTGAACGTCTACTTGCGGGGTGGTCGAGAGTTCTATGACTTACAGGAGGACCCACACGAGCGGGCGAACCTGGCGGGGAAAGGGCTAGCTGAGGAATCCCGATTGGAAGCTCTGCTGGAAGACGAGGCGGCGAGGACGGGCGACGCGCAGTGGTTCGACAGGCGGAGCTAGCACGGCGCTCACGCATCCAAGCGGGGATAGCCGAGAGCGAGCGCCGTGACGTCGTCGCGGAAGTCGCCGTGGTCGCGGGCGGCTGCAAGGAGTCGATCCAGGAGTGCGCGGGGATCGGCCGCGCCGTCGGCCATCACCTGGGGGAGCTTGACGTCCTCGAACTGTTCGTCGGCGCGATTGCGCACCTCGCCTAGACCGTCGGTGGCCAGCAAGAGGGTATCGCCTGGTTGGAGTTCGACGGTGCGAGCGTCGTAGGCGTTCGATTCGGCCTCGGGCAATAGAGCGAGCGGCGTGCCAGTGAGGGCGATGGTCTCGACGGCGCCTGAGGCTCGCAGAACGCGGGGATGCGGGATGCCCGCGCTGGCCAATTCGACGTGCGGACCGTCGAGGCGAGCCGCAGCGGCGACGGCATAGAGTCCGGAGGGCAAGAAGCGGGACAGGCGACGATTCATTTCGCCCAGGAGCGACTGGGGGTCGCTGCATTCATCGGTAGCCTCGTGAAAGACGGCCTTCAGTAGAGACGCGGCCAGGGCCGCGGGCGGTCCGTGACCGGAGACGTCGGCGATGAGCAGGGTGCAGCCTTGGTCGCCGTGATGAACGTCGAAGAAATCGCCGCCCAGCAGTTCGCTGGGCTCGTAGCAGCCGGCGATGGTCAAGGGAGGCATTTGAGGCAGTTCAGCGGGCAGGAGACTGCGTTGCACTCGCGCCGCCATCTCGAGTTCCCTCTCGAGGCCTTGATGGCGGTCGCGCAGGTTCTGATGCTCATGGATGAGTCGATCGAGCTCACGAGCTTTGCTGGTGAGACGCCGGCGCAGGTCGGATTGCGACAGTGCGTTACGAATTACGAGGAGGAGATGGTCGTTCGACCAGGGTTTCTCCAGGTAGTAATAGAGTCCGGCGTCGTTGATGCCGCGAATGGCGTTCTCTTTGTCAGCGAAGCCGGTGAGCAGGATGCGCGGCGCGTCGGGCTGGAGGTCGCGAACTTGCTTGAGAAATTCGACGCCGTTGGTCTCCGGCATCAGGAAGTCGGAGAGGACGAGATCGACCGGCTGCTTGGAGACGACGGCGAGCGCTTCAGCAGCGCTGGACGCGGTCAGCAGCTGGTACTCGGTCTCGATGGTGAAGAACGCGCGCAGGGCCGCGAGGATCAGCTCGTCGTCGTCGACGGCGAGGATGACGGGCTGTCGCTGGTTAGGCATCGCGGGGAAGCCAAGATTGTTGCATGGGCCGGGTGCAGGCGGGGCTTGCTAGACTTTTGGGTTGGCGCGGCGGCGGGTCCGTCGCGCGTCGGCGGTAGTGGACCGCCCAAGTGAGGAGACACCGATGCCTGCTGCGTCCTATAACAATCTCGCCGTCCCTTCAGACGGCCAAGTCGTGTCCGTCGAGGACGGGAAATTCACGATTCCGGATCATCCGATCATTCCTTTTATCGAAGGCGACGGTACTGGGCGCGACATTTGGAAAGCCTCGCGGAGGGTTTTTGACGCGGCGGTGGAGAAATCCTACGGTTCGTCCAAGAAGATCGTCTGGTACGAGATTTTTGCGGGCGAGAAAGCGCACGACCAGTTCAACGAATGGCTGCCTAACGATACGTTGGAGGCGATCAAAGCGTTTAAGGTTGCGATCAAGGGACCGTTGACGACGCCTGTGGGCGGCGGCATTCGCAGCTTGAACGTGGCGTTGCGCCAGTTGCTGACGCTCTATAGCTGTGTCCGTCCGGTTCGCTGGTACCCCGGAGTTCCCTGCCCGGTCAAGAACCCGCAGGACTTGGACGTGGTGTTGTTCCGCGAGAACACGGAAGACGTGTACGCGGGAATCGAGTGGGAGCAAGGCAGCGACGACGTCAAGAAGGTCCTTGAGTTCTTGAACGGCGAGATGGGCCGGAATATCAATCTGGACTCAGGCATTGGGATCAAGCCGATCTCGATTACCGGATCGAAGCGGCTGGTGCGAGCCGCCATCCAGTACGCGATCGACAACGACCGCAAGATGGTGACCTTGGTGCACAAGGGCAACATTCAGAAATTCACCGAAGGGGCCTTCAAGGAATGGGGCTATGAAGTAGCGACGCAGGAGTTCCGCGACTACGTGGTGACCGAGGAAGAGACCTGGAACGGCGCCTCGGCCGAGGGCAAGATTCTAGTGAACGACCGCATTGCCGACGCGATGTTCCAGCAGTTGCTGCTGCGGCCTGCGGAGTATGAGGTGATCGCGACCACGAACCTGAACGGCGACTACCTGTCGGATGCTTGCGCGGCGCAGGTGGGCGGATTGGGACTGGCGCCGGGCGCCAACATCGGCGACACGGCGGCGATTTTTGAGGCGACGCACGGCACGGCGCCGAAGTACGCGGATAAGGACATGATCAACCCCTCGTCGGTGATTCTCTCCGGCGTGATGATGCTGCGGTTTATGGGCTGGAAGGAAGCGGCCGATCGGATCGAGAACGGCCTGGCGGGCGCGATCGACGCTAAGACCGTGACGTACGACCTGGAGCGCCAGATGGAAGGGGCGACGAAGGTGGGGACTGCGGCGTTCGGCGACGCGATTATCGCGCATCTGTAAGAAGCGCTCCATCGTCAGTTCAACGGGGCCCGCTCGATGATTCGAGCGGGCTTTCGTGTTTGGAATTCAGCCTTCCAGCAGGCGGTGATGCCGCTCTTGGGCGGCGGTCCAACTCTCCGGGAAAGGCCGCTCTCGGATGAGTACGTCATCCACCGCGGCGCGGAACTGGCGGGCGCACACGTCTGGGTCGACTTGGCCGACGCCGGTCCCAAGTCCGGGAAAAGCAATCGACTGGACGACTTCATGAGCGGGGCGCGTGGCCTCGCCCGCTGGAGCAGTTCCGTAGCAAACGTGAAGGAGAGCGGCCCGAGCCGCCAGATAAGGGTTCACGGTCTCGCGAAGAACTGATGGAACGCGCATTGTCGGAGCTGCGATGAGGTAGGGAATAGCAGCGTCGCCGGTCTCGACGATCTCCGACTGTCCGACTGGAAGCTCGCCGTAGTGGTTCTCTCGAATCGCCTGTTGGAGTCGATTCTGGAGTTCCCAGCCGAAATGGCGACTATAGATTAGGTCGATCCCGCCGTCCATGAACCCGAAGCTGTTGGCGGGGCTGACGATGGCGTCGCAGTCGACGGCGAGGATGGAACCGCGATGAAGTTCAACGAACTCCAGCTCTCCGCAGTGTCTTCGCCAGGCCTCGGCCAGATCGACATCAAGCGAGGTGAGGACAAGGCGCATCTCGGAGACCGTAGCACGGCCGGCAGGTGGAAGATCCTGGGCGAAGACGCTTCACGGCGTTGGCGCCGCAGACTCGTGGCTGCGGCGCAGGTGCGAGGTGCGATCGGCGGCGCACCACAGTAGGATGGAGGCGCGGCTGTCATGTGGTTAGCCCGGGGCTTGCGCCCGGGGCTAACGAAATGCCGCCCTCCGGGCTGAGGAGCGGGCGGGACTGAAGTCCCGCTGCGGGCTGAAGCCCGCGCCACTTGCGGTGGAGCGAAAGCGTTTGGCGTCGCTGATCGACGATTGATACACTTGCGGTTTCCCTAGGAACCCCGAAAACATGCGCAAAAAAGTCACTGTTATCGGCGCCGGCAACGTAGGCGCCACCACCGCTCTCTATCTCTCCGACAAGGAGCTCTGCGACGTCGTATTGGTCGACATCGTGGAAGGCGTCCCGCAGGGCAAAGGCCTCGATATGGCTGAAGCCGCTCCGATTGAGGGCGTCGACACGCGGATTGTCGGCACGAACGACTATGCCGATACGGCTAACTCGGACATCATCATCCAGACCGCCGGATTCCCGCGCAAGCCGGGGATGAGCCGCGACGATCTGCTGATGAAGAACTACGAGATCGTCAAGAGCTGCATTTCGCAGGCGGTCAAGTACTCGCCGAACGCGATCATCATCGTTGTGGCGAATCCGCTGGACGCCATGTGCCATGTGGCGCATGCCGTATCGGGCTTCTCGAAGAACCGAGTGATCGGCATGGCGGGCGTACTCGACACCGCTCGCTTCCGCTGCTTCCTGGCCGAGGCCTGCGACGTCTCGGTAGAGAACGTGGTGGCCTTCGTGTTGGGCGGGCACGGCGACACGATGGTGCCGTTGACGCGCTATACCTCCGTGGCGGGCATTCCCATCACGAAGCTGATCGGGCAGGACGAGTTAGATGCGATTGTGGACCGGACGCGCAAAGGCGGCGCCGAGATCGTGGGGCTGCTGAAGACGGGATCGGCGTTCTACGCCCCGGCGGCGGCGGCCGTGGAGATGGCGGAGTCGATTCTGAAGGACAAGAAGAAGGTGCTGCCTTGTGCGGCGCTGCTCGAGGGCGAGTTCGGCATCGACGGGCTGTATGTGGGCGTACCCTGCAAATTGGGCGCGAACGGGCTGGAGAAGATCTACGAACTGGACCTCAACGACGAGGAGAAGGGGGCTCTGAAGCACAGCGCCGACGCCGTGCAAGAGCTTGTGGACGTACTGAAACCGCACCTGAGCTAAGGCTGAGGGGCAAATATCCGGCGAAATATGGGGTCGCACCGACGGGTGCGACCCCTTTTTCCGGCATTGTACTGGGCTGGGGGCAATCGAGGACGGTAGGCCCCGGCGGCGGCGCAATCTGGCCCGCCACGTCGCGTTTCCGGCTCAAATGTTTTATAATCAAACAGTTGAAGCCACTTCTTGGCATCAACCCTCGAAGAAACTCTGCAAAAACGTCTGATAATCCGTTAAGCTGTCGGCAACTTTGGTCGCGGGCGGGGTGATTTGCGTCCCGCAGGGGCGAATCGCGCCTACGGAATCGACACAGTAAGAATCCGGGCGGAGGGTCATCGGCAAGTCGGGAGGACGGCGCGCAGCGTCGCAATTTGACCATGGCGAAGAAAGCGAGCAAGGCAGCGAAGAAGGTCGCGAAGAAAGCAGCGAAAAAGGCGGCCCCCAAGGCAGCGGCCAAGAAGGCTGCGCCGGCCAAGAAAGCAGTAGCGAAGAAGGCGGCTGCGAAGAAGGCTACGCCGACGAAAAAAGCGGCTGCCAAGCCGGCGGCAAAGAAGGTCGCGAAGAAGAAAGCGACGGCGAAGAAAGCGGCTCCCGCGAAGAAAGCAGCTCCGAAAGTAGCCAAGAAGGCTGCTAAGAAGGCGGGGCGGGCGGTACGCTCGCCGGGAGCCGTGGCTGCGGCGCGCACCCCCAAGAAGAACGCGCGACCGCCCAAAGCGGCTCGGGGATCGAAGGCTGCGGCGCAGCAAGAGGTGGATACCAAACGGCCGGCGGTGGTTCGGCCTCGCAGCAGTTCCAAGGCAGGCGCCTTGAGCGGGGTGAAGGTGATCGACGTGTCGACGACGCTGGCAGGTCGAGCGGCGACGCTGATGCTGGCGAATTTCGGGGCGGAAGTCATCAAAGTGGTCCACCCGGGCTCAACGGAAGTCCGAGCCGAGACGGGCGAGCCTCAAGCGGCGGTGGACGCGCTGAACCGAGGCAAGAAGAGTTTGGCTCTCAACCTGCGTAAGAACGCCGGGAAAGAGGCTTTCCAGAAGCTGGTGAAGACGGCGGACGTAGTCGTAGAAAGCGGTCGGCCGGGACGGATGGACTCGCTGGGTATGGGCTACAAGACGCTCAAGAACCAGAACAAGAGGATCATCTACGTTTCGCTGACGGGATACGGGCGGAGCGGACCGTACGCGGGACGGGTCGGCGCGGACCTCAACTATATGGCGCTGACGGGCATGCTGGACCTGCTGGGCTCGCCCGAGGGGCTGCCGACTATCCCAGGAATTCAGCTTGCGGAGACGGCTGGAGGAGCGCTGCCGGCGGTGATCGGCACGCTGCTTGCGTTGACCGCACGTGAGCGGACGGGGCAAGGCCAACTGGTGGACGTAGCGATGTACGACGGGTTGCTCAACCTGGTTAACGCCTCGCTCTCGGAGTACGCCGCTACGCGACGGGCGCCGCAGCACGGCAAGGAGCCGCTGTTCGGGCAATACGCCTGCTACAACCTCTATCCGGTACGCAACGGACGTTGGCTGACGGTGGCGGCGCTGGAGCCGGACTACTGGAAGAATCTCTGCAAGGCGATCAACCGGGAAGACCTGTTGGAGGACCAGTTTGCGACGGGCGATCGACAGCAGATCTTGGTCGCCGAGTTGACTCGTGTTTTCCAGAAGAAAGAGGTCTCGGAGTGGCTGGAGTTCTTTGAAGGCAAGGACGTGTGCGTGGCCGAGGTTCGCAAGCTAGGCGATACGCTTCGCGACGAACACCTGGCTGGCCGGGAAATGATCATACAGATCAAGGGCGCCGGGGGCGCGCCGCCGAGCGTGGGAGTCTCGCCGAAACTGTCGGCGACGCCCGGAGCGGTGGGCGCGGAAGCGCCGGCGAGAGGGCAAGACAGCCGCGCCATCCTGGAGAGCTTGGGTTACGGGCAGAAGAAGATCAAAGACTTCTTCAAATCGGGTGCATCCGAGGAACCGACGGAGTCCTAGCGGCACGTTGGAAGCGAGATCGGACTGGTAGAATTGGCCGAGATGCAGCCGCTGACAGCCCGCGGCACGCCCACTGGGCCACGCCATACGCCCGAGCCCGCCAAGGTTCGCTTGGCGATGAGCGGATTCTTCCTGATCGGACTGATGGCGGGAGGACTCGGCGCGCTGCTTCCGCTGTGGGCGTTTGAGCTGTCGTTGGATTCGATTGACGCCGGGAACGCCTTTATGGCTCTGGGCGTGGGAGCGCTGCTGGGCAGCGTGGGCGCCATGCAATACGGGCAATCGAAGGAGCGCGTCAGGAAGCTGTTCTTTATCGCCGGACTGCTTGCGGCTCTGTGCCTGGTGGGGACTTCGCGAGTCGGCAATGCCGGGGACTTGGCCTTCCCAATAGCCGGTTTGGGCCTGGGAGTGGGAGCGGTAGCCGGAATCGCCGCCGGGCTACTGGAGGGCTGCTTGACCGACCGGCGGGCGGCCGATGTTCTCCATCTAGCGGGGGTATCGTTCGGGTTCGGCGCGGTGGGCGCTTGCTGCTTGGCCTGGCTGCTGAACGGGATTACGGGATCGGTGAGCCTGTTGATCGCCTTGGCTGCAGTTACGAGTCTCGTCGCGGCAACGGCGCGGTGGGGCCGAGCGATCGAAATTGAGCCGGTGGGCGACACCGTGCGAGAAACCTTGCGCATGGCATGGACCCCCGGGGGGATTCTGCTGGCGGCAGGGGCCTTCATACAGGCAGCCAACTCGGGAATCGCCGGCAGTTGGTTGGGACTCTATGTGTTTCGAAAGCTGGGGATCTCTTTGGATTGGAGCGTGACGATCCTCATCGGATATTGGGCGACGGCGACGGTGGTGCGAGCAACGGCGACTCGCATTCCGGAGAGCGCGGGGCGCGTCTGGCCGGCGCTGGCCGTAGCCGGGGTCTCTCTGCTGGGCTCTCTGTTTCTACTCCAAACCGTCCAGGCGTCAGGGGCGCTGGCCGGCGCGATTTTGCTGGGGGCGGGCACGGGTGCGGCACATCCGCTGACGCTGCGCACGGTCCAGACGCGCGTACTGCCTGCGCCCAGGGGACTGGCACGGATCTATACCGCCGGCTCCTTCCTGGCGGCGCTCGGTTGCGCTTGGGCCATGGGACCGATTGCCACGAACTGGGGAATCACGGCGGTGGTCTGGGCGCTGCTGCTCGGCATTACAGCCTCACTGGCGGCGCTGGGACTGTTGCTGTTGGAGTCGCGACTCAGCCACAGCCCGGCGGATGCCCGTTAGGGTCCAATTCAGAGATTCACGATGCCGTCGACTCGGAGAAATCCACGCTACATCGCGATCCTCGGGATCTCCGCGATCACGATTCTTGTAGCCGGAGCGATCTTCCGACCGCGCACGCCCGGCCCGGACGAGACGGCGGCTGCGGGCGCATCCACAGACATCACTCGGCTGCAACGACTGACGCAGAGGCGCTCCATTGACGGATTTGCGGAGTTCTTTACCGAACTGGCGAGACAGGTGGACGACCGTGTGCTGCGGCTGGAAGAGGGCGGCCGCACAGCGATTGTTTGGGGTCCGGCGGAGGCGGTGACCGCAGGCGGGTCGCCGAGACTGCCGGACGAGGACCAAGCGCGGGGGGCGGACGAGTCCTCGGACGCGTGGACGACGAAGACGAAGACGGCGGGCCCGCATTTGCCGGCAGCGGTTCTCGACCTTGCGGCCATCGAGCAGGGGGCTCCGCCGCCTAGTCCCGTGGATCGATTTTCGGCGCGATTCTATCCGGCGGGCGCGTGGGCGGTGGCGGTGTGGAGGGACATGGACGGCGGCCTGCAATTTCGGGCGGGACAGCTATTGGGCACTGAGACGATTCTGTGCGACGGGGCGGAGGTTACGGCGCTTCGTCTCAACCTCACGCTGGAGGACGAGACGGCGGGAGCAGGCATTTTCGATCTGGACGAGGGCCTGTTGGGCGTCGCGGCCTCTTGCGACGGTCGCCTGGTCGCTTTGGACGTGGAAGCAGTAGACGAAGTCTTAAGAGACCGAGATACGCTCGTCGACCACCTGCTGCGACGCTACGGATTGCGCCTGGCGGAACTGGACCCTCGGGCTCGGGCGGCATTCGGGGCCGAATACGGGTTCGCGGTCAGCGAAGTCCGGCAGAGCTATCAGGCCGCTGAGGCCGGGTTGATGCCAGGAGACGTGGTGACGGAGATCGACGGCAATCCGGTGACGGCCGAGCGAGACTTGGAGCCGTTGACGTTGCCGGTTGCGCGTGAGGTTTTTGATTTGGGGATTATCCGTCGCGGACGACCGCGTCATATCGAACTGCGGGCGCGCGGGGAAGTCCGACGACGATACATTCCCGGCGGGATGCGCTGGTCGGAGACGACGGCGGGTTTTGAGATTGGAGAGGTGGATCGCGAGGGTCCCGCTTTCGAGGCGGGGTTGCGGAGCGGGGACCTACTGTTGGCGGTGAACGGCGCGGAGCTGAAGAGCCGCGCTGCGGCCGAACGGGCGCTGGGGTCGGAGCGCGAGACGGGGAACTATTTGACGGTGCGGCGGGGCGAGCGAATCTGGGGCGTCTTCCTGAACTAGATGAACGAACTCACCTCACTCGGAATCATCCTGCTGCTGGCATTGCTCGCCGGGCACCTGGTGCAGGTGCTGCGCATCCCGGAGGTGACGGGGTACATTCTGGCGGGGTGTGCGCTGGGGCCTTCCGCTCTCGGGTGGGTCAGCCACGAGAACCTGCAGGCGCTGAGCATTTTGAGCGAGGTGGCCCTGGGGCTGATTCTGTTCTCCATCGGCAGCGTATTCGAGTACAACCTGCTGTTGCGGTTCGGGAAGCGGATCCTGCGGTTGACGCTGATTGAATCGGCGTTGGCGTCCGTGTTGGTGACCGGCGGGATGCTGGCGCTGGGGCAGGATTGGCAGATCTCCTTCCTCCTGGGGGCGATCGCGATTGCGACGGCGCCGGCGTCGACACTGATGGTGATTCGCGAGTGCAACAGCCGCGGGCCGCTGTCGGATACGTTGCTGGGGATCATCGCGATCAACAACATTCTGTGCATCATCGCCTACAGTCTGGTGGGCGCGGCGATCAGTCTGATCGGCGGATGGTCGGGGTTTGAGACGCTGCCGACGACTCTCTATCACGCGCTGTTCCCGCTGGCTTGGCAGTTGATCGGGTCGGTCGCGTTGGGCTTCCTGGTGGGACTGATTCTGGCGGGCTGGGCGAGTCAGGTACACGAAACGGGGGAGATGCTGATTCTGCTGGCGGGATCGATCCTGTTGTGCGTGGGAGTGGCGGAGATGTTCGACCTGTCGCCGCTAGTGGCGAGTCTGGCGGTCGGCGCAACGATGGTCAATCTTTCGCAACGGAGTCGCAGGTTGTTCCATACGCTGTCAGGAACGGATCCGCCGTTCTACGCAATCTTCTTTGTGATTGCAGGAGCGGATTTGGATATTACGTCGATTCCTGAGATGGGGAGGCTCGGGGTGGTCTACCTGACGGCTCGGGCCGTGGGCAAGTTCTTGGGGGCGACGTTGGGATCACGCGTCCTGGGTCTGGATGCCAAGGTGCAGCAGTACCTGGGCTACGCGCTCATGGCGCAGGCCGGACTCGCCGTAGGGCTGATGATGGCGGCCCAGACACAGTTTCCGGAGTACGCGGCGACGATCAAGACGGTGGTGCTTTCCTCAGTTGCGATCTACGAGATGTTCGGGCCGATCTCGGCGCGATATGCGATTGTGCGGGCCGGGGAGGCCCGCCTGAAGGAGCTGGATTCGGGCTCGATCTGGGCGGTCGAATAGGCCCGGGAGGACAGCTTCCAAGTGGGGCGACACGGGGCGCTCCGATTCCTACTTGACACTGAGTTGCATGTTTGGTTAGCGTAGATTTTTCGGATCTATGTGCAAACCATTTGCATATAGGTCTACTCGTTGGTTGTCGATGTTACCTATCATGATGCGATTGATTGCGACGTTATCGCTGTTCATCTTTCTACCCGCAGCTCACGCGGCTACGCTATCCGGGGTGGTGACGGACCCGCAGGGGCAGCCGGTCTCGGGCGTTCAAGTAGCGGCGGCCGGACGGCAGACTTGGACCGACGCCGACGGCGACTTTCGACTGGAGGATCTGCCTGAGGGAACCGTGGAAGCCACGGCCGTCGCTCCGGCCTTCGAGCCTCTGACGCGGACGGTGGCTATCGGGGCGCAGGGAACCGAGATCGAGCTTCGCTTTGAGGCGGTGCGACAGGCGGAGGCGACGATCGAGGTTGTTGGCACGGCGGAAGAGGTGCTGGCGGAGATCCCAGGGTCCGTGTTTTTGGTGTCGAAGGAGGAACTGCGCGACTCAAAGCCGATGGACGCGAACGAGGCGCTTCGGCGAGTACCGGGCGTGACGCTGCGGGAAGACTCCGGGCCCATGGCGATGCGCCTCAATATCGGACTACGAGGATTGAATCCGGACCGCAGTCGGAAGGTGTTGATGCTGGAAGACGGCATTCCGATTTCGCTCGCGCCCTACGGCGAGCCGGAGATGTACTACTCGCCGCCGATCGATCGCATGCAGCGGGTGGAGGTGCTCAAGGGAAGCGGACAGATCGCCCACGGACCGCAGACCGTCGGCGGCGTGATCAATTTCGTCACGCCGGATCCGCCGTCAAAGCTCCACGGGGGCGTGGACCTTGAGGCCGGACAAAGGGGAATCTTCTCGGGCAACGCCTCCATCGGAGGGAGCAGCAAGAGTCAACGGGCGGGCTGGTTCTTGAACTACCTGCATAAGGAAGGCGACGGGTGGCGCCGGTTCTTCTTTGATATCGACGACGTGCAGGCAAAGTTCACGCTGAAGCCGAGCGATCGGCATGCGCTTGCGCTGAGGGCGGGCGTCTACGACGAGCGCTCCAATTCCACGTACTTGGGGCTAACGCAGCCGATGTTCGACGCGGACCCGAACCAAAACGCGGTCCCGGGCGATGACCTGGCCGTGAGCAGGGAGTCGGCCTCGCTGTCGCACGTCTACACGATCGATCCTCACACGACGTGGAATACAGCCGGGTTCGCGTATCACACGGTTCGCAACTGGGGGCGGACGGATTTCGATCGCTCAGACCGGGGGCGAGACTACGTCGGCGTGTTCGGCGATCCGTCAGTCGACGGCGGGGCGGTCCTCCTGCGCGACTCGGCCGGCAACCGCAATCGCGAGTTCCATGTCGCCGGTGTTCAGACAGGCTTGTCGTCGGACCATGACTTGGGCGGACGGAGAAACAAGCTCGATGTTGGGCTGCGTTACGTCTACGAACAGGCAAACGACCAACGGATCAACGGGCCGGGATTGCGGGCGCGCACGGGAACGATTCGCGACGACGAGGACCGATTTGGGAGAGCGTTCTCGGCGTTCGTGCAGAACCGTTTCTATTTCGGCGACCGATTGATCGTGACGCCCGGCGTCCGGCTGGAGAGCTACACGCAGGAGAGACACATCACGCGGACTCGCGTGGAAGGCGTACCCACCAACGTGGACCGACGTCAGGACAACACGATTACGACAGCCGTGCCGGGACTGGGCGCGTCGTTCAAGGTGAATTCGGCGGTCACGGTCTTCACGGGAGTCCATCGCGGATTCGCGCCGCCGCGGACGAAGATCGCAATCACGAACGACGCGGAAAACCTGGACCTGGAAGCCGAACTGAGTTGGAACTACGAAGCGGGAGTGCGGCTTGCGGGCGCCAGGGGCGTGCGCGGCGAGTTCACGTTCTTCCGGATGGACTTCTCCAATCAGATCGTTACGGCGGCTGAGTCGGGCGGCGCGACGACAACGTTGACGAACGGCGGTTCGACGCTGCACCAGGGGTTTGAGTCGAGCTTGCGAGTGAATTGGAACGACGTAGCGGACACCGGGTCCTGGACGCTCTTCACCGATGTTCGACATATGCACTTGGCGACGGCGGAGTTTCGCGACAACGAGTTATTCGCGAGCAACCGGTTGCCTTATGCGCCGCGCAACACGTTCTCGTTCCTGCTGGGCGCTCGGCAGCGGCAAGGGTTGGGGTTGCAGTTGGACATGAGTTACATGGCGGATCAGTTCGGAGATAACCGGGAAACGATGGCGGGATCGGCGGACGGCACGGTCGGTCAGCTTCCGGCGTACAAGATTTTCAACATGATGGTGGACTACAAGATTCGCCGGGAACGCTGGGAACTGACGCCTTACTTCACGGTGAAGAATCTGTTCGACGAGTTGTATATTTCGTCCCGTGCGCCGCAAGGGATTCAGCCAGGGATGTTCCGGCAGGCGAATGTCGGGTTGCGGGTGAGTTTTTAGGATTTCCCTGATTGATTGGTTTCTGGAGCCATGGGCTCCAGTGCACGCCGGGGGCGTGCGCCACGAAGAAAGGTCACAGCGCAGGTCTCGGTGTTGCGATCACACGCAGCGCGGCTAGCCGCGCTGCGTCCGCGAACGCCGAAAGAGGAGGGAGAGCTACAGATATTGTATTGATTACCCAGGGCTTTCGCCCTGGGCTTTAAGAGGCGCCGCCCTCCGGGCTACACAGCGGGCTCTTGCTTCGCAAATCGCCCGAGGGCGGGACTGAAGTCCCTTTGCAGGCTGAAGCCTGCGCCACGAAGAGGCTGCCGCTTACCATTGTCGGCATGGCCGGCTACCCGGGCGCTGAGAAGGAGCGCCGATTCGACCCTGATGAACTGACTGCGTTCGTAGCAACCATCTTTCGTGCTTGTGACATGGATCGCGTGGACGCTGAGTTGCTCGCTACAACGTTGGTTGTGGCCGACATGCGCGGTTGTCACTCGCACGGCGTGTTGCGGGTTCCCGACTATGTGAAGAAGCTGCGGGATGAGGGCGTCAACCCTAAGGGAAGACCTCGAGTGACTGAAGACCGGCCGTCGGCCGTCGTGGTGGATGCCGACAACGCGATGGGACAGATCGCTTGTACATTTGCAATGCAACGCGCGGTGATCAAGGCGCGTGGGATGGGCTTGGCCGCAACGGCGGTGGGGGGCAGCAATCATTGCGGAGCTTTGGCGTATTTTGCGATGCAAGCGCTGGAGCAAGGCCTGGTCGGACTGGCAACGACGAATGCGTTGCCGACGATGGCTCCGTGGGGCGGAGTCGACAAGATTGTTGGGATCAATCCGCTGGCGGTTGCGATTCCCGCCGGGGATGAAGGGCCGATTGTGATTGACGCGGCGTTCAGCGCATCGTCGCACGGCAAGGTGCGGATCTACGACCAGAAAGGTCTGGCGCTTCCTGAAGGATGGGCGTTCGACGCAGAGGGGAGAGAGACGACAGATCCAGCGGCGGCATTGACCGGGTTGCTGCGGCCAATCGGCGACTATAAGGGTGTGGGACTGGCGGTGGTGATGGGCGTGCTGTCGACGGCGCTTTCCGGCGCGTCTTACGGGACGGAGTTGGGCAATATGGTCGACGGACCGCAAGCCGGGAAAGACGGGCAGTTCTTGCTGGCGTTGGACCCGGCGGCGTTCGTGGACCGGGACGTGTTCGGCGAGCGGGTGGATCGGGTTGTGCGACAGATCCGGGAGAGCCGGCGTGCGCAAGGGTGCGAGAAGATCTACGCGCCAGGCGAACTCGAAGCGTTGACGGAAGCGCGTTACCGAGCGGATGGAATCCCGCTCAATGACGAGACGATTGGGGATCTAAGTCGGTGCGCCAAAGGGTTGGGCTTGAGCCCGCTTGGCGGCTAGCCGGCGAACGCGCGGACGAGGTAGAGGCCGGCGGCGGCGAACATAACGGCGCTGGAGATCCAAAGCAAAGCGCGCAGCCAGGCGGAGGGACGGATTTCGGGCGGGAGGCGGCGGCCTAGGTAGATCGTCGCGAAACCGATGACGGGCAGCATGAGCGCCTGAGCGACGCCGCCGATCATGACCATCAGTACAGGCTCCTGCAGCCAGAGGAAGCAGAGCGTGGGAATCAGCAACGTGGCAGCGACCGCGGCGCGCATGAATGCGAGGCGGCGGGGGTAGTCGTCGCGGCGGCACCATCCGGCGACGACCGCGAAATCGGCGAGGATGCGAGCGTGTCCGGCGGTGGCGGAGAAGATGGACGAGTAGAAAACAGCGACGGCTCCGGCGAGGAAGAAGGGCAAGGAGGCGGGTCCCAACGTCTGGGTAAAGATGGCGGACAGCGCGGCGACCATGTCCGCGCCCTGAGGGATTGTGGCTTGGCGAGCGAGAACACCGGCGCCGAGCAGGTAGAAGGCGACGGTGGAGAAAGCGTAGAGGACGAGAGCTCCGAGGACGTCGAAGCCCATGACGCGCGTCCAGCCTCGGACGCGTGCGAGACGAGCCGAACTGGAATCGGGAGGTCCGGCCCAGCGGGCGTAGCCTTTCTCAATGCACCAGTAGGGATACATGACAAGTTCGCCCGCGCCGACGCCGGTGGCGCCGAAGACGGCGGCGGCGGTGACGAGGCCGCCCGGCGGCAAATGAAAGGAGAGTCCGGAGAGGATGTCGGACGGAGTGGAGTAGCGCGGGTCGCCCAGAACGATAGCCGCGGCGGCAACGGTGACCAGCGTGAAAAGGCCGACGAGCACGACGGAGGTTTTTTCGATGACGGCATAGCGGCCTGCGAGCAAGAGGGCGAGGGTGAGCGCGTCGAGTATCCAGACCCAGGCGACGACCGAAACGCCCGGCGCCATGCGGTGGAGGACTTCACCAACGGCTCCGAGCAAACCTCCGACGGGAAACATGACGGCGGCGACCATGAGCAGCCACAGCCAGGCCGGCCAGGCGACGAGGAAGCGAGGACCGGGAATGCGGTTGAGAGCCTCTAGCGTGGTTTCGCCCGTAGCGACGGCGTAGCGGCCCAGCTCGTTTTGGACGACGACCTTGACCAAGCAGCTCAACAGGATGAGCCAGAGGAGGGTGAAGCCGACTTCAGCACCGAGAACGGTGGTGGCGATGAGTTCGCCGGAGCCTACGATGGCGCCGGCGAGGATGAGACCGGGACCGATGCGGCCGAGTACGCCGCGCCAATCGGCGGGCGGCGGCTGAACGGCTTCGGGCGCGAGGCGGTAGGGATCGGCGGTAGACACGCGTCCCAAAAAGCCTAGCGCGATAGGATACGCGCATGTCTTGTTCCAGGGTCTCCCGACGTGCGTTGCTGGCCGGGCTCGCAGGAGCGGCTGTCAGCCGAGCGACGTCCGAGCCTGAGCTGGTCGCGGCGACGGATGAGTTCTCAGAAGGGCCGGTGTTTGATTCGAGCGGGAACCTGTTCTTCACGCACGGGCGTTTCGTTTCGCGGGTGCGTCCGGACGGTCGGCAAGAGGTATGGACGGAGACGGAAGGCGCCAACGGACACAAGGTCCTGCCGGACGGTACGCACCTTCTTTGCGCTCCGGGCGAGAAGGCGGTGCTGCGGCTGGACGAGAACGGGAAGCGGTTGGGAGTCGCGTCGGATTCGTGCGACGGGCGACCGCTGCGGGCGCCGAACGACCTGACGCTCGACGGGCGAGGCGGCGTTTACTTTACTGATCCGGGCGGGGCGCGCGAAAGGCCGGTGGGAACGGTGCACTATCTTGACGCCGAAGGGCGCACGCACTTGGCGGCGGGAGGGATGTGGGTACCGAACGGCTTGGTGTTGAACTTGGATCGGCGGACGCTCCACGTGGCCGAGACCGTGCCGAATCGGATTGTGCGGTTCGCGGTGCGCGATGACGGGTCGCTGGGGGAGATGGAGTGGTTCGCGAACTTGCCGGATCGAGACGGACACCAGGCCGAACCGGACGGGATGGCGATCGACGAGGCGGGCAACGTTTATGTCGCGCACCTGGGGACGAGCACGGTGCGGGTGCTTACGCCCGCAGGCGAGCTGTGGCGGTCATTGGACGCCGGCGTTTATGACGCGAGCAATCTGGCTTTCGGCGGGGCGGAGATGAACGAGCTGTACGTGACGGGCAGCGTCGGACATCGGAGTCGGACGCCGGGGCGAGTCTATCGGTTGCGGTTGCCGGGGGTACGCGGGGTTGCGGCGTTGCGTTAGCGGCTTGTGGACAGTCGAGATGGCGCTGGGGCTTGTGCTGTGCGGGTCAGGCGGGAAACGAACGCTCTCTCGGCACTCGTGGCTTCGCTCGCGAGCCCAATCCGTCAGGGCTCCTTGATTGCCCGGGGCGATTCTACTGATAGTGATCGAGCAGCATCAGGTCGGACTCGGTGTGGTCGTACTTGGAATAGACGATCCAGCGGTCATCGAGCGAGACCGATAGGCCGTTGGCCATGCCGAAGCGGGAGCCGCGCGGGAAGGTCATGAGAGTCTTGCGCTTCCAGGTCTCATAGCGAAAGTAGTCGATGGAGGGAGGGCGCTCGGGATCGCCGTTGCGCAGCAGATAGGCGCCGCTTCGCGAGAGTGCCCAGCGGCCGAAGGCGCCCTGGTCGAGAACGCGCTCCTCTAGGCCCCCAGCGACGGGCATGCGGAAGACTCCGGGATCGCCGTCGGGGGGCAACGACTCTGGAACGCCGGGGCGGCGGATGCTCTTGACGAAGTAGAGCCATCGACCGTCCGGAGACTCCATAGCCTGAAATCCGCCGTGACGAGTGACCTGGATCGCCTCGCCACCCGACGCGGGTTTCTTCCAGACTTCGGGCCGGCCGGAGCGATCCGACATGAAGTAGATCCAGTGACCGTCGAGCGACCAGGTGGGGCCGCCGTCGGTCGAGGGCGCGTTCGTGAAGGGCCGCGGCGCACCCCCTGCGGCGTCCATGAGGTAGACGTCGTAGCTTTCGTCCATCAATCCGTTGAAGCCGATGCGCCGGCCATCCGGCGACCAGCTCGGCGTGCCGACCTGCACTGGACCGGAGTCGGTCATCTGGCGGGCCTCAGAGCCGTCGATGCGCGTCGTCCAGATCTCACCAAACCCGGTCTGCCCGGAGACGAAGACGAGGCGGTCGCCCTTGCGGTTGAGCGCCGGGCCGGTATCGGATCGGCTGGAGCCGGCGATGCGCTCGGGATTTCCCGAAACGCCGGCGGGGCCGGGGATGCGGTAGATGTTCATGTCATCGGACATGGCGACGTAGACGAGGCGAACCGCCGCATTGAGCGGCGGACGAGCGAACGAGGGCTCTGTCCCGAGCATCGGCAAGGGGGTCGGGCGTCCGGCTTCCGCGTCGGATGCAATCTTCCACAAACGCCAGCCGAGCTCCTCGGTGTATACCCCGAAGACAAGGTGTCGGCCGTTGGGCGTCCAGTCTAGGCCACGGAGAGCATACTCTTCGCGGGTCGCCCGGGTCGGCTCGACGACCGCGCGGCCGTCCGCAGCCAGGGGAACGGTATGGACAGAGAAGAGGGCGCTTCCACGAAGGAAGGCGAGATTGCGGCCGTCGGGCGATAAGGCAGGCCAGCGGTCAGACTCGCCCGGAGGCGCCGAGGTGATGCGCCGCCGCGCGCCCGTCTCCGTCGAGACGACGAAGATGCCCGGCGGCTCGCCTGGCGGCCGGTCTTCCACGGCGATGAGTGCGCCGTCAGACGACCAGCAGATCTGTTCGCCCAGGTAAGACAGGCTAGCTATGCGCTGCTCGGCGCCGCCTTCAGCCGGGACGACGACCAGGTCGGCGCCTGCGTCGGTCGGGCGCAGAAACGCGACTTGGCTGCCGTCGGGCGACCAGCCGGGACAGCACTCGGGAGCAGGATCGTTGGTGAGGCGTACGAGCGCGTCGCGGTCAACGGGCTTGACGTAGATGTCGTGGTTGTTCTCAGCGCCGCCATCCCAGACGAACGCCACTCGCTTTCCATCGGGCGATAAGTCGGGATGGCGCTCGTGGCCCTCGAAGGACGTGAGCGGGGCGCTGAGAGGGGGAGAATCGCCTGTGGCGCTGAGGCTTTTCCCAGGCGTTCGTTGAACCCAGGCTGCGCGAACCACGATCAGCAGGACGGCGGCCGCGGCGGCCGCGAGAAGAAGCGTCCGGCGTCGAGAGCGCGGCGAACTGTGCAGTCTCAGCAGTGGAATGTAGCCGCCCGTCGGGATCTCGATTCGGTGAACATTGAGTGCGCCGACGCCCGCGTAGTAGTCGTCCAGACGGCGGCGCAAACGGCGGGCCTGGACACGGACGATCGAGTCGGTGGACGGGTCGAAGGTAGGCAGCCGGTCGAAGACCTCGAGGCCGATAGCGTATTCCTTGAGGCCTTGAGCGTCGCCTGCGAGGGAGCGCTCAACGACGTAGCTGAGGAAGCGGCTGAGGCGCGGGGCGCCGCGGAACTCTTCACTGGACAAGATCCGCTCTAGCTCGCTGCGGGCGAGGTCTGGGTCGAGCGAATACTCCGGCGGGGGTTCGACCGGCGCGTCCCGGCCTTTGCTCGATTTCACGTGCGGGCCCTCGTCATCAATATCAAGCGCTCGGCAGGAACGAACCACCGTTCGGCCGAGAGACGGCCCGCCGGCATATCCGGTTCCGGGGGATCTGAACTCAAGCTGCGCAGCCGCCGGCTCGCGTACCTCAGTCGCACGGGGATCTTACCCTCGTTTCGAAGGACTTGCAAGTGATTCATTCCATTGAATGTCACTGTGAAGTCACAGAGTGTTACTGGTGCGGACTATCCCCCAGAGGCGAATCTCGCAGCGCTAGAGCAGTGCTTCGATGCCGACGTAACGAATGAGGGTAGGAGCGGGGAATGGCCGCCATCGTCGGCACTCGCAATCCCCTTTCGGGCTCCTAGGCTTCCGCACTGCCGCTAGAGGCGGGGGAGTTGACGACGTTCGAGCCAGGCGCTTCGTCGGGCGACGAGCAGGCAGCCATCTTCCCGCCGGTCAACTAACGGATCGATTTCTTATAGAAGGAGGAAAAGGGCTTGGTAAGACATTACGTTCGCTCTATTCTCATCGTCGCGGGCGGGTTCGTTCTTTCGCTACCCGCCTCTGCGCAAAACGTGCAAAACGCAAGGGTTCTTGAGTTTCAAGATACCCAAGACACGATTATTCCCAATCCTCGGGCGATTCCCGGGGCCCGTGCGCAGCTCGTGCGTAGGGCCAACGGCGTTGCCGTAAGGGTGAACACGCGCCAGCTCCCGCCTGGCGCGTATACGTTGTGGTGGGAGATCTACAACGCTCCTGAGAACTGCGTGGGGGACTGCGACTTTTTCGAGGACGCTTTCAACCCGGCCACTCGCTTCTCTGTCTTTTGGGCTGCCGGCGGCATCGTGGGACCGGACGGCAGGCTGCAGGTCGAGGCGGAAGCTCTGGTCGGCGATCCCCCCGGGGAGCCATGTCCGGAAATTCCGTTCGCGGCGCCAAAGATGCTGGTCGGCTGTGGGCTGCTCGACGCCAAGGGCGCGCAGATCAACGTAATTATCAAAACCCACGGCGCGCCAAGCGAGAACGCAGCGGTGCTCTACCGGCAAATGGGCACGATCGGCGGAGCATGTACCAACCCGCCGGGTCCAATCGAGCATCCGGTCGATCCGGATCCGACGGAACGCGTGTTCCCCTGCTACGACCCTCAGGTAGCGGTGTTCCTGCCGTAGTAGAGCGGGCCTGAGTGTGCCGGACCGTGATTTTGCAGCAACGGCTCGGCCGGGCCGCAATCGCTAGATTGCGGCCCGCTCAGGCCGCCAGCCAAGGAAGGAGGTATTCGTCATGAAATTCCATTTCCTTTTGGTTACGGCGGTTGGCTTGGCAGCGCTTCCCGAGCGGCCGTACTTCCATGACGCAAGTTCACGACTCTAGGGGAAGATACGCTCTCCCACGCCGAGGAACGTGAAGTTCGCCTGCGCGGATGAGAGAGGAAGACCACGACCAAAATGGCCGCGGAAGTGAGAAGAAGGCAAGAGAGGAATGAGGAGAATCATGTACAAAGTGGTCAAACGTTTCGCGGGGCCGGCAGTCCTTCTAGCACTCACTTCCGCGACGGCGGCACCAATTGTCGATCAAGTTTCCCCGTTCGATCCGTCCCCTTCCTTTTCCCTGGCCATCGGAGGTCAAAGCGACCAAGTCCTAGCCCAAGTGGTCACCGCCGGCGTCAGCGGTACTTTGGTCGGCGTCAATCTTCCTTTGCTTGGCTCTTCGGGCGTACTAACACTGGAACTACAAGGGGTGACGAACGGTCTACCTAACGGCACTTCACTGCTATTCGAGCCCTTTGCCGGAGCGGCGATTCCGGCACCAGGGACTGACGGCTTCCGCGAATTGACGTTTCTTTCGCCGGTCGCTTTCTCAGCGGGCGACATGTTCGCTTTCGTCCTTCGGTCTCCGAACAGTTTTGGCATCAATCCGACTCTGCCCGGAGATCCCTACGGCGGCGGCAGCGCTTTCTTCGATTCACGGCCAAATCCCCCAGGCGTCTGGGTTCCGCTGTCTAGGTCAGATGATCTAGCGTTTCAGACCGTGGTTGATCCGGTTCCGGAACCATCTTCTCTAGTCTTCTTGATCATCGGACTTGGAGCACTATTCGCAGCATCCGCTAAGTCAGGGCGATAACGACCGTCCTGAGGGAAAGACGGAAGAGGTTGTTCTCACTCCAGTTCGGGGAGAACGCCCACTATTTCCCTCGCGGAAACGCGCTTGTGAGGTCTGCGATTGGCGCCGCTCTCCGTCTTGAGGAGGGCCGTACAGGCCAGCCGCTGAGACTTACTTGTAGCCAGACCCGTTCTCGAAAGCAGGTCCAGCCGAAGCCTGAGCACCTCGGGAGGGGCGAACGGTCACGCAAGGCGTGCGACCACGTTTTGGGCGCTAGCGGCGGAGGAGTTTGAAGCAGAAGTCGCGATTCTTGCCGGCGAAAGCCATCGAGATCCACAGCATTGCGACGGGTTCCAGTAGGCGAGCTTGACGGAGAGGGCCGGCATCGACGGGGTCGAAACCGCAGTCGGCGGCGAGTTGGTGCGCGGTCTGTTTGGAAACAGCGTCGTCGCCGCAATAGAGCATGGCGGCGGCTTGGCCGTTGAAGTCGGGGTCCTCCATCAAGTTGGCGCCGACGGTGTTGAAGACCTTGACGACGTGCGCGCCGCGGGCCCAGCGAGCGACCTCTTCCCCGCCCGAGGTCGAGTGGCCGACGGCGAGTCCTTCAAGGCTAACGAGGGGGTTGGTGCAGTCAAGGACGGTCTTGCCCGATAGATCGCGGCAAGCGGCGACGGCGGCTTGAGTTGCAACCCAGGGAACGGCTAGGGCCACCACCTCGGCGGACTCGGCGGCGGCGGCGATGGAGGCGGAGCGGGCGCCGGGGGCCGATTCGAGGGCGGCCTGGAGTTTCGGGGACTCAGGGTCACGGGCGCCGTAGACGACTTGATGGCCGGACTTGATCCACTGCTTTCCGAGGGCGGCGCCGACGCTGCCGGCTCCGATGATTGCGATCTTCATGGGTTTAGTTGCTCCTGGCGGGGTGGTTGGCCGCATCGTAGCCCGCCGAGGCCGGTGAGTCCAGTGTCAGAGGAGGAGGCGGCGGGGCAGCCGTCAGCGGTACGATCGGCGGATGAGCCGAGAGGAGGCGTAGCTGTGGCGTTGCGACGGGTGTTGGCGGATTCGGTGGTCGGCGGGCGGGCCTATGCGGAGGGCCCGCGGGCGCACCATCTGGCTCGCGTGGCGCGGCTGGAGGTTGGAGAACGCGTGGAGGTGTCCGACACGTCGCAGGCTTGGACGGCAACGGTGGAGGGCGTGTCGGGCGAAGAGGTGGTTTTCCTGTTGGGCGATCCGGTGGACCAGCAAGACCGCGGCCCCTCAATTGAGTTGCACTTGGCCGTGATCAAGTTCCCGCGATTTGAGCTGGCGGTGGAGAAAGCGACGGAGTTGGGCGTCGAGACCATTGTTCCGGTGGCGGCGGAACGAAGCGACGGCGGGCTGGTGCGGGCGGCGGTGAAGCGGTCACAGAGGTGGCGTCGCGTGGCGGAAGAGGCGGCGCAGCAGTCGCGGCGGCTGGCGGCGCCGGAGATCGCCGAACCGATCTCATTCAGCGAAGCGTTGGAGAGGCCGGCGGACAGACGGCTGTTGCTGGACTTCGAGGGCGAGGCGCTGGAGCCTGCACCAGAGAACCAGCGGACGACGTTGCTGATCGGCCCAGAGGGCGGCTGGACCGACAGCGAGCGGACTGAAGCGGCTGAGGCTGGGGCTGTCGGCGTGCGGCTGGGTGCGACGGTCTTGCGGGCCGAGACGGCGGCGATCGCCGCCGTAGCCATAGCGCGAGCCGGTTGACGGCGTACAATCGCGGTTTGTCCTCTCCCTCCAAGTTGCGGTGGCTCGGACCGGCGCTGGCTGCGCTGGCGGTGGTCGGCGTGGGCTGGGCAGCGTGGTACTTCGGGCTGTTCGAGAGATTCGCTGATCGCGATGAACTGGTGGAGTTCCTGCGGGCGGATGGGTGGCGCGGGCCGCTGCTGCTGATTGCCGTGCAGTTTGTGCAGGTCATTCTGTTCGCCATCCCGGGCGAGATCACCCAAATAGCGGCAGGGTATGTATTTGGCGCTTGGCTGGGGTTCCTCTATTCATTTGTGGGGATTCTGATCGGGTCGGGGACGGCGTTTATGGTGGGGCGTCTGCTGGGACGGCCGCTGAGCGAAAAGCTATTTGGAGAGGGAGCGATCGAGAAGCTGGATCGGGCGGCGGGATCACAGCGAGGGAGAACGGCGGTGTTCCTGCTGTTTCTGCTTCCAGGGGCTCCGAAGGACGCAATGTCGTACGGGGCCGGGGTGTCAGGGATGCCCTTCTTGGAGTTTCTGTTGATCTCCAACCTGGGACGGACTCCGGCGCTGTTGTTCAGTACGCTGTTCGGGGCGCAGTTGGAACAGCAAGACTACGGATCGATGGCTGTGACGGGCGTGGTCGTCGCGTTGGTGTTGTTGGTGTTCTGGCGGTATCAGAAGAGGTTGGCGCTGACATGATTCGACCGCTGACGGAGAGGGACATCGAGGCCTGCATGAGCCTGAGCCGGGAGGCGGGATGGAATCAGACGGCCCACGATTGGCGGGCGGCTCTCAAGACGGGCGTCGGGAGTTGCTGGGGCTTTGAAGACGCCGGCGAGCTGGTGGGCACGGCGACGGCGGTGGACTACTCCGGGGAGTTGGCTTGGATCGGGATGGTGTTGGTCCGCGGAGATCGCAGGCGTCGAGGTATCGCGCGGAGACTGATGGAGCATGCGCTGGAGTGGTGCGACGCGAGGGAGATTCCGACGGTCAAGCTGGATGCGACGGACTTCGGGCGACCGCTCTACTTGGCTTTGGGGTTTGAGGACGAGCAACTGATTGAGCGCTGGGGCGGCACGGGTGAAGCGGGAGAAAGGACGGAAGCAGGCGTTCCAGATTTTGCCCTGGATGCGTTTGGGCAGGATCGGCGGGAATTGCTGGAGCGGTTGGCAAGCATGCCCGGTGCGGAGTCGTTCGAGACCGAGGGCGGATTCGCACTGACCCGAAGCGGGGCGAACGCACGTTACCTGGGCCCGCTGGTTGCGGCCGACCGCGAGACGGCGCGGAGGCTTGTGAAAACCGCCATTCGGGGGCGTCCCGGCGAGCCGTATTTTTGGGATCTATTGCCGGAGCATGCGGGAGCAACGGAATTGGCAGGGGAACTGGGATTCGTCTTGAAACGGCGATTGGTGCGGATGGCTCGCCCCGGCGGCGCGGTGCGATCGGATGCGGAGCGCATGTGGGGGGCGGCCGGTTTCGAGTACGGTTAAGAGGATGCCCTTCGAACGCCCGCGTTTTCCCTGGAAGCTCGCCGACGGCGAGTTGCCGCTCGGCGGGCGGACGCTCGTGATGGGGGTGATCGACCTATCGCCCGAATCGCATGCGGAGAGACCGGATCCGGACCGCATTCTCGATCGAGCGATCGCGATGGAAGAGCAAGGGGTGGATTTGCTGGACGTGACGGCGGTGCCGCTGGCGCCCTCAGGTCGGCGGATTGAATCGCACGAGGAACGGGCGCGACTGGTGCCTTCGCTGAGAAAGATCATCGCGCGGCTGGAAGCGCCCGTGGTGGTGACGACATACAACTCGGCGACGGCGGAACGCGTTTTGGAGTTGGGCGCGGCCGTGATTCGCGACCCGACCGGTCTGTCGCTGGACCGAGAGATGGGGGCGGTGGTCAACGCGGTGAACGCGGGGTTGATTTTGGGCCACGCCACGGGCCCCCCGCAGACTTGGAAGGGTTCGCGCAGCGTTGCCGGGCTGATGGAGCTGATGCAGGCGGACTTGACGTCCGCGATCGCTCGGGCGCGGCGAGCGTCGATCGAGAAGAGGCGAATCGTGCTGGACCCGGGATTCGGCGTCAGCAAGCACGGAGCGCAGAACTACGAGATGTTGGAGCACTTCCGCGCGTTCCACAAATTGCAGCGCCCGGTGATGGTGAGTGCGGCGCGCCTACCGTTCTTGACGGACACGATTCGGTCCTCGGACGAGGCGTTTGAGACGGCCGCGGCGACGTTCGCGGCGTTTGCGGTCAAGCAAGGCGCACACCTGATCCGGACGGACGAGATGGAGAGGACCGCGGCGGCGATCCGGATTGGAGAGTCGATGCTGGAGTTGGGGATTCCCCGTTAGGTCGGTCGACCGGAAGCTGGGACGAACGTCCGCGACACGCGCGGGTGAGCCCGCCGTGTTAGGGTCTTGACGATGAGTTGCCGCGTCTTGATTGCAATCACGTTGATGCTCGGGGCCGGGTGCACCTCGCCGGAAGCGGAAGACGGGACGACGGAGCGGCCGAACATCATCCTGGTGATGGCCGACGACATGGGGTGGGGCCAAACAGGCTACTACGATCATCCGGTCTTGGAGACTCCGCAGCTGGATGCGATGGCGGCGAACGGGCTTCGGTTTGACCGGTTCTACGCCGGGGCTTCCAACTGCTCGCCGACACGGGCGACGGTGATGACGGGCAGGTCCAATGACCGCACGGGCGTCTTTGATCACGGCTTTCCGCTGCGACTGCAAGAGCGGACGATCGCACAGACGTTGCGCGATGCCGGATATCGGACGGCGCACTTCGGCAAGTGGCACTTGAACGGGTTGCGGGGTCCGGGAGTACCTATCTTGTCGGCGGACACGCACAACCCTGGAGCGTTTGGGTTTGAGACGTGGCTTTCTGTAACGAACTTCTTTGACGTCGACCCGATTCTGAGCCGTCAGGGCGAGTTCGAGGAATTTGAAGGCGACTCCTCGGAGATCGTGGTGGGAGAGGCGCTGCAGTATCTAGGAGCGCGAGGCGAGGAAGATGCGCCGTTCTTTGTGGTGATCTGGTACGGGTCGCCGCACGATCCGTTCCGGGCCTTGGATGGGGACAAGGCGAGTTTCAGCGACTTGGAGGAGGCGTCGCAGAATCACTATGCCGAGTTAGCGGCGATGGATCGCAGTCTGGGCGCGCTTCGTCAGGGGCTTCGCGATTTAGGCGTGGCCGAGAACACGCTGCTGTGGTTCAACTCCGACAACGGCGGCCTGCCCAAAGTGACGCCGACTTCGGTAGGCGAACTGCGAGGATTCAAGAACAGCATGTACGAGGGCGGACTGCGGGTGCCGGGAGTGGTGGAGTGGCCCGCGCGCATCGAGTCCGGACGAGTGACGGAGTATCCGGCAGGTACGATCGATATTTTCCCGACTCTCGTCGAGGTCGCAGAGGCGCCGTCCTCGCCTCTGCCCGGCGACGGGGTGAGCCTGACGCGGTTGTTTGACGAGGACTTGGGCGAACGGGAGAGGCCGATGGGGTTCCTGCATCGCGGCCGAGCGGTGGTGATCGACAACGATTACAAGATACTGAAGCTGGATTTGGAGGCGGACGAGTACGAGCTCTACAACTTGAAGCAGGACCCGTCCGAGTCAACCGACTTGACGGACAGCGAGCCGGCAGTCGCGGAGCGGATGCAGGCCGCTCTGGAAGCGTTCAGCGCATCGGTGGAGGCGAGCCGGCAGGGTTTGGACTATCCCGAGGGAGCGGTGAATCCCGGCCAGCCCGAGCGACGGTTCTGGATGACTGATCCGGCCTACGAGCCTTATTTGGAGGAGTGGAAGGAGCGGCCGGAGTACGCGCCGCGCTTCGAGTAGGTCAGCGCCGTTCGAGCGTGCGAAGCGACAGCGATTCGGCGTCGAGCCGGGCGGCCTCGGCTTCCAGTTCCAGTTCGTCCGGGTCCTCGAAGCCGGCTTGGCGATACATCCGGTAGACAGGCAGCCCCTCATCGACGAGACCGAAGTTCATTTGATCGGCATCAGCGCACCAATCGACCTCAATGAGATCGCCGGCGCGGACTTGGTCGCTGGAAATGAGGTTGGCCAGCGGGTACACGAGCAGGCGCTCGATGGCGCGCTTGAGGTGACGGGCGCCGTACTTGGCGTCGGAGCCTTGCTGCAAGAGACGTGCTTTGGCGCCGTCGGTCAGGCGAAAGAGGAAGGGTGTTCCCTGGAAGACCCGCTCTTGGACCTGATCGAGCTCGAGGGCCAGGATTCGACGAAGTTGCTCATCTCCGAGAGGTTCGAATACGACGACCTTGTCGAGACGGTTCATGAACTCCGGGGTGAATTTTCTACGCGCCGCACCCACTCCGGCGGTACGCAGACGCCCGGCGAGCGTCGCATCCTCGCCGGGCTTGCTCTTCGCGACGCCCTGGAAACCCATACCGGGGCTCATGAGCGATTCCATTTCCTTGGCTCCGAGATTGGAGGTCATAAAGATCATGGCCTGAGAGAAGTCGACGCGGCGATTGTCGCCCAGCGTGAGCGTGGCTTTATCGAGGATTCCGAGAAGAAGGTTCCAGAGCGAGTCGCTGGCCTTCTCAATCTCGTCGAAGAGGACGAAGGAAATTTGAACGGTATCGGTGTGGTGTTGTGAGAGGGCTTCCTGACTGAGCAAGGGATGGGTCTCGCGGTGACCCAGGTATCCGGGAGGCGAGCCGATGAGCTTGGCGATTTCGTGGCTGTGCTGAAACTCGGCGCAGTCGATTTTGACGACGGCACGCGGGTCGCCGACGAGGGTCTCGGCGGTCGCCTCTACCGCGCGCGTCTTGCCCGTACCAGTGGGGCCGAGAAAGAGAAAGTTCCCGACCGGCCGCCCCAGGCAATTCATTCCCGAGAGGTGCATCTGATAGACGTTGACGATCTGCTCGATGGCGGGATCTTGGCCTACGATCAGCTTCTTGAGGCCCTGCTCAAGAACAGAAGCCTCGCGCCCTGTTCGCGAGGGGTCGAGTCTTTGGTTACGGGCGCGGGAGTCGTTCAACTTAGGCACATCGTTCTGCTTGGCGGTCGCCGTCGGCGGCCGAGAGGGATTACCCCAGTGGGTTGCGGCACCGGGCTTCATGGGCATCCGATTCTCCGATCCGTGAGTGACACGGAAGAAGAGATCGGCGATCGAGGCGCCGCTCTGTAATCGATTCGTGGATGGGACGAGGGGGTGGATCCATCGCGTTCCATGTCGATCGCCGATCGCAGTCTCAGAATAGAGAGAGGGACCTAAGCCCACGGAAACGAACGGGACTCAACCGGCTGATACTAATCTACTTACACCACCTTTTGGGTTCTGTGACGGGGTTCGCCCCCGAGATCGACTAGTGCTATGCTCCCCAGAGGGGCCAACGAGGGTCGAGGGTAGACGGAATTCGCGCCCCGACGGAACTCCTCGGGGGGTTGAGGATCCTGGCAATGTTTTCTAGTTCGTTGCGCCTTTGTGCAATCGTTTTCCTGTGGATCTCTCTCGTTGGGACGATCCTCGGGCAATCCACGACCGGGGCCATGGAAGGCTCGGTAACCGACGCAAGCGGGGCGGTAATTCCCGGTGCGTCCGTCGCGGCGACGCACGTCTCGACGAACACGGAATACGAGGCGGAGACGAATGAGGTGGGTCGGTTCGCGCTGCCCACGGTGCGGTTAGGCGAGTACGTCGTGCTGGTCTCGAACGAAGGCTTTAGTTCGGCGTTGATCGAGCGCGTTTTGGTCGAGGTCGGCCAGTCCGCCCAATTGGCCGTGGAGCTTGAGGTCGGCGACGTGGCGACGGAGATCACGGTGTCGGCGAGCGCGGCGCAGTCGCTGGTCAATACCACCAGCGCAGAGCTCTCGACGGTGGTCGACCAACGCCAGGTACTGGAGTTGCCGTTGAACGGGCGTAACGCGGTGGAGCTGGCGATCCAGCAGGCGGGCGTGAATTTCGAACGGAGCCCCGACGGCCAGGGCAACAAGTTTTTCGTCAACGGCCAGCGGCACCGCTCGGTGAACTTTTCGCTCGACGGACTGGATACGCAGGACAACTTGAACCGCTCGTCGGCGACGGTGATCGATCAGCCGCTGCTGGCGATGTCGGCTGAAAACGTGGCGGAGTTCAAGGTGGTGACGGGCATTGCGAACGCCGAGTACGGGCGGGGCGGGGCACAGATCACGGCGGTGACGCGATCGGGGTCGAACGACTGGCACGGGTCGCTGTTTGAGTTCCACCGCAACACGGTGTTGAACGCGAACGATTTCTTCAACAACTCGACGGACGTGGAGCGCTCGCCGCTGATCCGGAATCAGTTTGGCGGTCGGATCGGCGGGCCCATTGTGAAGAACAAGACGTTCTTCTTCTTCGGCTATCAGCAGACGCGCGAAGCGCGGTCGATTTCGGTCAACCGGACGGTCTACACGCCGCAGGCGAAGGCGGGCCGGTTCCGGTTCTTGGACGGACTACGGAATTCGCCGACGAACGCGGCTGCGAACCCGGATCTGATCCGGTCCGTCAATCTGATGGAGTGCTCGGGGGCGGTGTCCGCGGCGATCGGTCAGGAGTGCGTGGACGAACGGTTTAACGCCGCCAATCCCGCGTCGTTCGATCCGTTCATCACCGGGACCATGTTTGCCGTGATGCCGGACCCGAACAACTTTGAGGCGGGCGACGGGCTGAATACCGGCGGCTACCGGTTCAACTCGCCGTCGAAGACGTTCGAGCATCTGCCGGCGTTTCGGCTGGATCACCAGATCACGCCGAAGCACTTGTTCTACGGAACGTTCAATTACACCGACCGCGAGATTGTGGGCGACTTCATCAACAACCGGGAGCCGGTCTTCCCGGCCTTGGAGCCGTTGGGTGATCGGACGACCCACTCGCGAGCGGTGAGCCTGAATCTGGTTTCGACCTTGACGCCGACGGTGGTGAACGAGTTTCGCGCGGGGTTCGTAGGGGGGAACAACTCGTTCCCACGCAATCAGCCGTTCGGGACGCCTTACACGATCGACCTGAACACGATCACGGACGTCTACGACGCGGCGGGCGGCACAACCGGACGCGACAACGAGTTCCTACACCTGCGCGACACGGTCAGCTGGGTGAGGGGCAAGCATCAGATTAAGGCAGGCTTTGAGTGGAGGAGAAAGACGGTCGACGTCTCCAGCTTCTTTGGCGTGGCGACGGAGTATGAGCTGGACGACAACGATTTTTCTCCCGAATTCAACAACGGCCAACTTGAGACGCTGGGCGGCGGCGAGGACATCAACACGAACGACGCCGAGTTGGCTCGCGACTTGATGAACAACTTAGTCGGCGCCGCCGAGACGGCTTGGAAACGCTTCAACGCGTCGAGCGTCGGCTCGGGGTTTGTACCGGACATCGCCGAGAGGCACGTCTTCCGCAGCTGGGAGACGGACTTCTTTCTGCAAGACCAGTGGCAGGTTCGCCCGGGCCTGACGCTGAACTTGGGCGTCCGCTATGAGTTCGCGTCGGTGCCGGTGGACCGTCTGGGCTTGCTGCTGACGCCGACGAACGGATTCGAGGACGTGTTTGGAGTTTCGGGTTTCGAGGGCTTCTTCAATCCCGGCGTGTTGGCGGGCTCGCCCTGCCCGGAGTTGACCGCGGAGGGGGGAGGCACGTTGGCGAACGCGCGTGCGCTGCTGGGCAACTGCGCGACGCAGTTTTCCCCGGCGACGCCGATCAACGGCGCCGGGCCGTTGTGGAACCCGGATAAGAACAATTGGGCGCCGATCGTCAGCATCGCCTGGAGACCGGACACGAAGACGACGGTACGGGCCGGGTTCCGCGTGAGCTACATGCAGGATGCGTTCTCCCTGGTAGACGGCAACCTGGACGATAACGAAGGGCTGACGGTGAGGCAGGCGTGTATCCCGAGCAACGGCGAGTGCGCCAACAACCCCGGGGGACCACTTCCGCTGCTGAGGGACTTGGCGTCGGGCGGCCTGCGTCCGGAGACGCCGGAGTTCGTGCTTCCGAGTTCGCGCTCGATCCTCGACTCGTCAACGATGGATTTCCGCACGGTGGACCCGAACATCGCGACGCCGTACTACAACGAGTGGACGTTTGCGATCAATCGTGAGCTGACGGACAACCTGGCGCTGGAGATCCGCTACGTGGGCAACCGCGGCGTGAAGCAGCGGCGGGTGGCCGACTTCAACGAGATCAACGTGAACGCGGTGGACCCGGAGACGGGGCAGCGGTTCGTGGATTCGTTCAACATCGCGAAAGCGAACTTGGATTGCAATCGGGCGAACGGATCGTCGAGTGCGGGGTTTGCGGACTCGACGAGCCACGGCTGCATCCAGGCGAATCCGTTCATCGCCGGGTTGATCGCGGGGGATCCGGGACGACTCGACAGCCGTACCGGGCTAATGCAAGCGCTGGAGCAGAACGAGCCGGGGCAATTCTTACACCGGTTGACGCAGGTGGAGACGTCGCGGGTAGGCGGAAGCGGATCGCGGATTCGGGGCGGCAGTTTCTGGGGGCAAGTGCTCGACGGCCGTTTCCCAGTGAACATGTTCCAAGCGAATCCGTTCGTGGCTAGCTCGCGGGGCATCGTCAGCGACGGGTTCTCGACGTACCACGCCTTGCAGATCAACTTGCGCCGAAGGTTGTCGAACGGATTGCGGCTGGACGGCAACTACACGTTCGGCAAGGCGTTGGCGGACTTTGACGGCGACGAGAATACGCTCGTGAACGCGACGCGGCCGAGTTCGATCGTCAACAAGTACTCGACGATCCAACAGTTCATGCCGCGGCATGCCTTCAAACTGAACTGGTTCTACGAGCTGCCGGCGGGCGGTGGAAGGGCCTGGAACCCGGGAAACAAGGCGCTCCAGGCAGTGCTGAGCGACTGGCAGGTGGGCGGACTGTTGAACTACCGCACGGGGCGGCCGTACTCGATTCGTTCCGGGCGTGGGACGTTCCACCGGACGGCGATCTCGGACGACAACACGGTCGACCTCTCCGAGCAGCTGACGCGGGCGGACCTGCAAGGCCTGACGGGTCGGATCGACACGGGCGAGAGCATCTTCTTTATGGACCCGTGTTTGTCGGCGGACTCCGGCGCAGCTTGCCAGTCGCCGGGAGCGGTCCAGGGGTTGTTCCGTCAGCCGGAAGCCGGACGACTGGGGACGTTGGGACTGACGCCGGTTTACGGCCCAAGCCGCTTCCTGGTCGACATGAACGTGATGAAGCGAATTGCGATCACGGAGACGACCAACGTGGAGTTCCGTTTGGAGGCGTTCAATGTGTTCAACAACGTCAACTTCGCGCTGCCTGAGAACGACGTCTTCGACACGAACTTCGGACAGATTACGCGGACAGTGAGCGAGCCGCGGCTGTTGCAGTTCGGCTTGAAGATCAACTTTTAGTTCGCCGAGAGGGGTATCTTGGGGAGCCGCGGCGGAATCCGCAGGCGGCCATGATCGACGACCTAGCGCTCCATGTGTGGAATTGCCGGCATCTTTGACTCCAGTCTCCCCGAGGACCGCCTGCGGCAAGCGCTGGCAGCCATGGAGCAGGCGATGGTGCATCGGGGCCCGGACGAAGGCTCCATCCGGCTGATTCCTGAAGTGAAAGGCGGGCTGGTCGCGCGGCGGCTGAGTCTGGTGGACCTGGAACACGGGTCGCAGCCGATCCCCAATGAGGACGAGACCGTCTGGGCCATGCTGAACGGGGAGATCTACAACCACGTGGAACTCCGCCGGGAGTTGATCGACCAGGGACACCGGTTCCGAACGAACTGCGACACGGAGGTCCCCTCGCACCTTTACGAGCAGCACGGCGAGGGGTTCCTTCCGCACCTGCACGGGATGTTCGGCTTGGCGGTGCTGGACGTCGGCGCCCGGCGGTTGCTGCTGGGCCGAGACGGGCCGGGGATGAAGCCGCTCTATTACGCGGGGACGGCGAACGGGTTCTTGTTCGCGTCCGAGGCGAAGGCGTTGTTGGCTAGCGGGTTGGTGAAGGCGGAACCGGACGTGGATGCGCTGGACGTATTTCTGGCCAAGGGCTTTGTGCCGCCGCCCATGACGGCGTTTGCGGGGATCAGCAAACTTGCGGCCGGCGAGCGGCTGGTAATCGACCGGACGGGGGAGCGCCGAGCTTTCTTCTCGAGGTACGTCTACGAGAATGACCCCGAGATGCCGACGACGGATGAAGGCGTTGTGGACGAGTTCGGCAGGCGGCTGGAGGCCTCGGTTCAGTCGCACTTGCGCGCCGACGTCGACGTGGGAGCGCTGCTGAGCGGGGGGTGGGATTCCTCGCTGACTTCGCTGTATGCGTCGCGGGTGCTTGGATCGAAACTGAAGACGTTCTCGATCATTTTCCCGGAGGACCCCGACAAAGACGAGAGTCGCTTTTCTCGGCTGATGGCGAAACGGATCGGGAGCGATCACCACGAGATTGAGTATCGTCGAGCGGACTTTGCGGAATTGGCGCCGCGCATTGCGCGCGCACTGGACGAACCTCAAGGATCAGCGACGGCCGCGCCGGCGGAGCGAATCTTCTATCTGGCCTCTCGGCACGTGAAGACGGTGCTTGGCGGGGAAGGGGCGGACGAGCTATTCGGCGGATACACATGGTATCGAAACCAGCTCCCCTACTTGACTCGGGCGATTGCCCCCAGGCTGTTGCTGAAGCTTGCAGCTCGAGTGACGCCGGAAGGCCGCTTCCGAAGGGGTTTTCGGCAGGCTTCGGCTGACACGTTGGCTGCTGTAGACGCGGAGTGGATGCGGTCATTCACAATCGAGCACAAGCAACGCTTGCTGAAGCGGGAATTCTGGTCCGCAAATCCGCCGGACTTGGCGCCGACCGTGCTCCCGACCGACATCGTGGAGAGCTGCAGAGACTCGGTAGATCGGCGACTGGGAGAGGACGTCCACGGCCGGTTGCCGTCGGCAATTTTGCAACAGATCGACCGGTTGTCGATGATGCATTCGCTGGAGGTGCGGAGTCCGTTTCTGGATCGCGGGGTGGCGGACTTCGCGCGCAAGCTGCCCTCGCGATTCAAGATTCGAGACGGGCGGGAGAAGTTCGTGGTTCGAAAACTGGCTGAGCGCCTGTTGCCGCCGGAGATTGCAGGTAGAAGGAAGCAAGGATTGGCGTATCCGCAAAACGCCTTCTCAACACCGCCGACGGACCGCTATGCCCGTGAATTGCTGCTGGAGTCGCCCAGCAGCCCGTTTGATCGCGAGGCTCTAGAGCGGGAGATGCCGCAGTTGTTTCAGCACGATCTGGGCGCGGGTCTGAAGCTTTATCGGTTAATCATGCTGCAGGCGTGGTGGAACGAGTACCTGGGGTAGAGCCTGGAGACCCGGCATATGGCGCGGCGAAGGACCTTTCCCTAAGATGGTGAGGACTTTCCGTCAGGAGCGTCGCTTACCCAATTGAGCGTCGGGCTCAGAGAACCTCATGAATCCCAGTCACCTACGCATCACGATCGACGGCCAAACGCTGGAGGAGTTCAATGCGGGGACGATCTTGCGGTCGGCTGAGATCACCCACGAGCTGAACGAGCACTCCTGGGCGGAGTTGGTGATGAGGCAGCCGCTCGACCGGCGTTTTCCGGTGGAGGACTCGATTGGGAAAGAGATTTTTATCGAGGGGGTGGATCAGTCGGGGGACGCGCACGGGATATTCGGCGGACTGATTCTCGAGGGAGAGATCGAGTACGAGATTTCAAGCAGCTATCGCTGCCGACTGAAGGCGGTCAGCAAGTCCTACAAGATGGATCTCTCGCCGCGGTTTTCGTATTACCCGACGCAGAGCATCAGCGACTTTACGCAGGAGTTGGTTGGCTTACACGGTCTTGAGGCGGATCTTCAAGACGTGCCGACCGACGAGCAGCAGACCTGGCACACGCAATGGGGACAAACGGACTGGAGATTTATTCAGCGCGCCGCGGCCGAGCATGAGTGCTGGGTGCGTCCGGACATGAACGGCATCCAGGTCGTGCACGGGTTCGACGCAACCAGAGAACACACTTTGCCCTGGCGGCAAGAGGGCGGGCTGATTCAGTTCAGCGTGCGCGGCCGTCTGCAGCCGAAGAAGATGGACGGCGCCCAGTACGACCCGGCTGTGATGGAGAGCAAGGCGTACACCGACATTCATTCGGAGCCGGAGTTCTATCCTGACACGGCGGCGGACATGATCAACGCCGTGAAGGCAGAGTCTGAGAACCAGCTCCCGAACGGATTCGTCTTTGACCGTGCTCGGGCTCGACGTCACGACATCTACAACGCGAAGTTAGAGAGCGAGAGTCGCCGCTCGATTGGTACGGCGATCACGTGCCGCGGACGCAGTCGCTTCATTCGGCTCGTCGCGGGGGACACGATCAACGTCGAGGGCGAGTTGGACGGACGGGGCAAATATGCCTTGACGAAGGTGATCCACAAGTGGAACCGGCGCGGCTACGTCAATGAGTTTGAAGGGACGCCGTTCAAGCACTGGTCAGGACCGAAGCCGGAGCCGCACCGCTGGCACGGCGTGGCGCCGGCGCGGGTGATCGACAACGTGGACCCGGACAACGTGGGGCGCGTCGCGGTGCAGTACTACTGGATGCCGGGGGGCGAGAGGACGCACTGGGTGCGTCGGTTGAGTCCTTACGCGGGATCGAATCACGGAATCTATTTCACTCCGGAAATCGGAGACGAGGTCATGGTGAGTTTCGAGGACGGCGACGTCGAGCGTCCGATCATCATGGGCTCCACGTGGAACGGCGTGCACACGGCTCCGGTCCAGGATTTTTGGGGCGGCGAGTACGGAGACAACGACGTCAAGCGCATCGTAACCAAGAGCGGCCATCGCATGGCGTTCTCAGATAAGGAAGGGCAGGAATCGATCTCGCTGGCGACGCCGAACGACACGAAGCTGTCGTTGTTTGAGAAAGCGAACGAGACGGGCCGACCTGCGATTCAACTTTGCACCGACAGCGGGGACGTATTGATTTCCGCGGACAACGGGCGCGTCCACACCCGGTCGTCGTTCCACTCACGCGACGTGGGCTGATGGTGGACAGGTAAGGAGACTCATTCCTATGGCGACGGAAACACTATGCTTCGACACCAGCGTCAAGGTCGGACGACGCGTTGAGGACCCAGAAGACGACAACACGTTGGGACCCGCCGGGGCGCTCAGCTTCGGATCGATCAACTCGTTGCCGGCCATTTCGAACACGGAGGGCACGACTGGAGTCGACGCAATACTGATTACGGGAGATCGCTGGATCGAGATGACCGGGGACCACGAGATCGACGTCTTCGGAAGTGAAGAATACGACATCTTCCATAACCGGACGCTGACGATCGGCATGTCGCCGGCGGACATCATGGAGGTCAACGTCTACGCGACGACGAACCTGACGCACTGGGCGCCGGTCACGGAGACGTTCTGGATGACGCTGACTCAGGACATGCATATGCCCCATATGCAGAACGAACAGGCGAGTCCCGATTTCACGTGGAAGACGACGTCGATGGGTTGGACGAAGTTCTCGTTCTCGGTGACGGACCTCTCCGTCGCCATCAAGACGGTCTTCAGTTCGACCTTCCACATGGGATTCGACCTGTCGCTGGGCAATATCGGGGTGAGCAACAAGCTGATGGAAGGCAAGTTCTGGACGATGAAGACCGACGGCAAGCTGGCGTTCGCCAACATCCAAGGCGCCGAAGGCAAGGTAGAGGGCGCTTCGGCGGAAGCCGGCGCGGCCAAGGTCCGCGCGGAAGCTGAGGCGGATGCTTTGCCGCACGCCAATCCTGGAACGATCGTCGGCTAAGGAGCGGAGCGACCGATGAACGACCACGAACGCTTCGAGAGCCGGCTGTCGCCGATCGACCGATCTAAGGAACTCTTGCCTTGGCGGCGGGCGACGGAGTTGACAGCCTGCAATCTCTATTGGCTACCGATCAAATCCTTCCGTGCTCCGAAGCAGCAGTTGGATTGGCTACAGGAGTTTCTGGACCGGTGGATCGATTTTCTGGCGGAGAAGCAAGGGCTACGCGTGGAGATCTTCGCGCAGTTCAAGACGTTGCCCATCAAGGACACGATCTGCAATCGCGCTTTCGATTGGTTGCCGCACATCGGACTCAGCAGACGCCCAAACGCACCGCTACAGAAGCTGCCCGACGCACAGAAGATGTTGGACGACTTCCAGCCGGGCGGCAAGCTACCGGAGAAGATCGACCCCTTCGACCCGACCCCCTACATGCCCGACCTGGTCTATTGGCTGGTACTGAAGAAGCAAAAGGAGCAGCGGGAGGAGTTGCTCGGCGAAGGCGGGCTCACGCTGCTGTTCCTGCCTCCGAGCGAAGAGACGGAAGTGCCCGAGATGCCAATCTCCGAGGAGATGATCAAGAGTATGGGCATGGAGAAACAGATGGAAGACTCCATGGCGCAGACGAAGGGGATGTACGCCATGAAGGATCCGTTCTTGAAGGAGAGCAAGGAACTCTTCGGCGAAGGACTTGAGCGCGACATCTATTTTGAGGGGCTTCCCTTCATCATTCCTTTGTTGCAGTCCCAGGACTTCTTCAAGGAGCCGGAAGAGGACGTGGGGCAGTGGCTGGAGATGTTCCCGGTGTACCTGCGAGAGAGTCCGGAAGACGAAGGGATTCTGCTGGCCACGGCGGAAGACCTGGAAGAGAACCTCCTGGGTATCTTGAAAGCCATGCGTGAAGAAGAGTGGACGTACCCGGAGGTCTAGCTGATGCCGCTCCAAACCTCGGCTTTGAAGGCGCGATTGCGAAAGACGACGGCGACCTCCGGCCCGGAGGCGTGGCTGTTGGAGGTCGGTTCGTTTCCGTTGGACGCGACGGCCGCGAACTGGCTGCGCCCCTGCCTGGAACAACTCATCGGCGCCGCCGTGAAAGCGGGCGCGCCGAACCTGGAGGTATTCCTCGAGAACAACAGTCGCCTGGCCGACGACTCTTTTCCGCAGCGGATGGCGCCGAACACGCCGAAGTGGAGACCGCGCATGGGAATCGGAATCTGGCCGGCTCGAGAGCCTCCGCGACTGCCGACGAAGGAGGACTTTGAATCGATCAAGCCCGGCGAAGCTCCCGTTCAGCATCGCTTCCCGCTGGTTCGCGTAGCCACCGGACTCGATTCGCGAATGGAAGCCCTGAGGACGATGGCCGATTTGGGCAACGTGGTGGCAGTGGCGACGCGCGACGACTCGAAAGGATACCTACAGCGCACGAAGGATCTGCTGACGCCCGCAATCACTGAACCGGCCTATTTGGGATCCGGCTTCTACGCACCGCTGCTGGATTGGGCGTCGGTGGAGAAGGCCGAAGCGGCGTCGATGGAGAGTTGGCTGGCGGGAGCGTCGCTCTATGTGCGCGAGAGCCTCGAAGACAACGGCGTGGTGATCGTCTCGCCGGAGCCGATGACGTCCGTCTTTGAGGGGATGGGCTTCTCGCGCGAACCGGGAGATGAGCCGCGCTGGGGTCGAGAGATCGAGGCGCAAGATGCCCAGCAATGACCGTCATGCGACTTGGAGAGTTCGGCGTCGTGAGTTCCTGGCGTTCGGCGTCGGGATCGCCGCAGGCGGGTTACCGGTCCCGGCGAGCGGACAGCCCAAGGCGGGAGGCGTGATGGGTTTGGAACAGGTACCGGCCGCCGCGCCCTTGCATGCATGGCGAGTCCCGACGGGCTCGTTCCCGGTGAGCGGAGACAGGCGGACCGAACTGCTTGGGCTCGTGCGCAGGCTATTGAAGGCAGCGGCTCCGGACGAGCAAGCCGGCGCCGTCGCCGTGCTGGCCCCTTCGGCGACCGATGCATCTCAGGAGTTGATTACCGCCAATGCGGGCCGGTGGCGGCTAACCCCGGGGTACGGCATTCGGCCGGAGCAGCCGGCGCCGACAACGCCCGGCGTGCTGGACACGATGTGGGCGATGTTGTCTCGACAAAGGCCGCCCAACACAACGCTCTATCGCCCTGGCGGGCGAACTTCGTCCGACGAGGTCATTGAGGCAGCTGCGGGCTCGGGCGGCCTGACGATCTTGCTCTGCCCAGATTCCGTTGGGGAAACGTTCGCCTCCATCGAGCGAGGGCTAGAGTCCTATCTGACGGACCCGATAGCACGGGGAAAATCATTTTATGTGCCCGTGATCGGCCGAGGAGCGCTCCAGGAGCCCGGTACCGGCGTGGCTCTGGGGGACGCGCTGCTCTACGTTCGGGAGGATCCCGAGGAGAAGGAGATGCTGATCGTGAGCCCGCAGCCGTTGGAGATTCCCGGCGCGCCGGATGGGGCCTAAGTTAGGCGGAGCGCGCTAGTCGGCGGCGATTGCGGCGTTCTCGCCTAAGCGGCATTCGGCGTGGACGGCGCGGACGGCCTCTTCCAGGCGATCTTGGCGGACGACGATCGAGATCGTCAACTCGCTGGAGCCTTGCGCCAGGGCGATGATGTTGATTGCGCGTTCGGAGATGGCGGTAAACAGGCGGCCGGCCAGCCCGGAAGCGCCGCGCATACCCTCTCCGACGACGGTCATCAAACCCACGGAGTGGTCGACCTGAATGGGATGCACGTAGTCGTGCGCGAGCTCCAGGGCGAGCTCTTCGCGCAGACTCTCAAGCACGGCGTCTACTTCATCGCTGCGGATGAGAATCGAGAAATTCTGGCGAAAGCTGGAGCGGGTGAGCAGCAGAACTTCCACCTTGGCACGCGCAACGGCAGCAAGGGCGCGAGCCATGAGTTGAGCGCCGGACTGAGAGAGACTGACGGCCTCGATGGAGATGAGGGTCGTTTTGGGCATGGAGGTGATGGCCCGTACGCCGGAGACGTCGGTCACCTCCGAGCTGATGCGCGTTCCAGGGACTCCCGGCTTGAGGGTGTTCTTGATCCAGACGGGAATCTCTTTGTCGACGACCGGTTGCAGGGTCCGGGGATGCAGCACTTTGGCGCCGGCGAAGGCAAGTTCCGCGGCCTCGTTGTAGGAGACGTGCGGCAGGACCTGAGCGTCGGGGATCATCCGCGGGTCGCCCGTCAAGATTCCGTCCACGTCCGTCCAAATCCAGAGTTCTCCGGCATGGAGCGCGGCGGCGATGATGGAGGCGGAAAAGTCGGAGCCGCTGCGGCCGAGGGTCGTCGGGCGGCCGTCTTCGGTCGCTCCGTTGAAGCCGGTCACTACGGGAATCACGCCGCGGTCAAGCAACGGCCGCAGTCGAGCTTCGGTGCGCGCGATTGTTTCCGGCATGAGCGGGGAGGCCGAGCCGAACTGAGCGTCGGTGACGATGATCTCCGAGCCGTCGACGACTTCAGCCGGGCGCCCGGCGGCGGTCAACGTTTCAGCCAGCAGCAGGCAGGAGAGCCTCTCGCCGGCGGAGACGGCCTCGTCCATGGAGCGCGGCGGGCGCTCATCGAGCAGGACCATGCCGCGGGCGACACGGGCGTAGCGGCCCATGATCTCCTGAATTTGGTCGTTGGTCGGTTGGCGCCGGTCGGCCGGAAGCAGTTGAGCAGCGGCCGAGACGTGTTTGTCCACGAGGTTGCCGCAGACGTCGTCGAGGGAACTCTCGTCTCCTGACGTCATGGCGTCCAACAGCGCATCGGTCACTTTGGACATGGCCGACGAGATGACGACGGGGGTCGAACTGCGTGCAGCGTCCGCCACCAGCTGAGCAGCATCGCGGAGACGTTCGGCCGAACCGACGCTCGTGCCGCCGAACTTCATCACCAGCAAGGAGGTTTTCATCACGATTGAGGGGGGCCCGGGCGGCGCAAACGGCGGCCCGGAAAAGCGCCTAGATAGACGGCTAACTTTCTACTATACTTCACTTTAGCGTGGCGAGCGCGGGCGAAAACGAATACCGGAGAGTGACCTTGAACCTGAGGGTTTTCCTGGTATTTGAGGTCCATTTTCACTGATGGACCCAAGGAGCTTCGGGGCCTATTCTGGAGAGGACGCTCCGCCGGGAGTTTGTCGAACAGGAGTATCTGTGCCGTCAGTATCGAGGCTCGACAAGAACGGAAGGCTCCCTGCTCCAGGCGGGACGATCTACGGGTTGGGAGCTCCGTGGGCGCTGGCGCTTGGCGACGCGGGATTTTTAACGCTGGACCGAGCGGGGGCGACGTGGGGCGTATTGGCCATCCTGTTGCTGGTGGGCTGCGTGATTATGTTCTTGAAATCCCGCTATGAGGGCGCGGGATTCCTGCTCCAGAAGAAGATCGATCTCGTGCACAAGGCGACCGAGCAAGTATTGGCGGCGTCGGACAGACAAGAAGTGCTCGACGTCATTACAAGCGCCGGGCCGGAGGTTCTAGACGTGAACGCCGCATCGGTGCTGCTGATGAGCGGACAGACGCGACAGTTGACCTACATGGGCTCATCGACGAGAGAGTCTCGGCAGCCGGTGGCGCTCAATGCGATCTCCGGACCAACGACGTGTTTCCGCGCGGGCGAGACGACCGATGTGCCGGATGCCGAGAGCTGCCCTTTTCTCGATAAGGAGCAGGTTGCAAAACGCAAACAACGGTCGCTGCTGTTCGTCCCCGTGATGTCGGGCGACAAGTGCATCGGAGTGTTGGAGTTCGAGGACACGAAGAGAAAGCGGCTGTTCGCGCCGGAAGAGCGCTTCCGAGGAGAGCATCTCGCAAAGCTAACCGCGTTGGGTCTGCGGTTGTGCGAGCAGCGTCAGATGGTGGAGCAGTTGCATCGCACCGAGAAGCTGGCGGCGGTGGGCGAGTTGGCCAACGCGATGGCTGAAGAACTCCGGGCGCCGTTTGATCAAATGGAGAAGACGGCGGGCAACGTACCCTTCGGAGCCGCGCCGCAGGATCTGAAAGACCGGCTGCGCACGATCACGAAACTGATCGACCGGGCCTCAGGTTCGATTGACCGACTCGTTCGATTCGCGACGCCCGACTCCGGAAGTGCGGAACAGGTCGACCTCAACGCGTTGTTGCGGGAGTTACTGACGGAACTGCGCCGAGGGATGGGGCCGGAGCAGCCGAAGATCAAGCTCGGCTTGTCGAAGCGATCGGCAATCGTGTTGGCGGATCCGACGCAGTTGCGACAGATCTTTCAAATTTTGGTGCGCCACGCGCTGCACTACTTGGAGCGAATCCAGGGGCGCACGCTGCAGATCCACACGGCGATCCAAAACGGGCGCGTAGTGACCGCCATGGGGCCGATGGCCCAGCCGGACCAGCCGATCCGGACCAGTTTGGCGAACCGAGACGGGGAAGAAGAGGCGTCTTCGCTCGGCCTATCGGTTTGTCAGAGCTTGATTGAGCGAGCGGGCGGGACTCTGCAGATCGAGCGGAGCGCGACGCTTGGATTCCGCATCGAGGTGGAGTATCCGTCGTTCAGCAAGGAGACCGGGACCGAGGAGAGTCTCTCGTTGAGTTCAGCGGGAGCTCGGTCGGGCGCGATGACTGCGCTGGTGGTAGACCCGGATGAAGCCGTACGAGCAGCCCTCGTACAATCGTTGGCGGCACAGAGCTACCGTGCGATCCCCGTTTCCACGGGTGATCAAGCGCTTGAGATGGCGCAAAAGATGCGTTTCGACTGGGTGTTCTGCGACCTTCGATTGCAGCCAATTTCCGCGCTCGACGTCTATCAACAAACGCGGGACCGGGTCGAGCGTTTTGTGTTTCTGGCCGACGAGGCCTCGCTGTCGCAGAACCCGGAGATCTTCCGTGAAGAGGGCCGTGCCGTCTTGCGCAAGCCATTTAGTCCAGAGGACGTGGAGCAGTTGATCGAGAGGCTGCAGACGAGGTCGGTCGTTTTCCAGGATGGCTGAGGCCTCGAGCTGGGACGAGAAGGCGGCTCGCATTCGAGCGACCGTGCGACAGGTGCCGCGCGGCCAGGTCGCAACTTACGGGGATATTGCAGATGCGGCGGGGGACGACGTAACGGCCCGACAGGCTGGGCGCGCTTTGAGGACGGCGGGAGGGGCCGCTCGGCTGCCCTGGCACCGCATCGTCGGTGCGGGAGGAAGGATTGCCTTGCCGGGCGATGCGGGTCTTGACCAGCGATTGCGATTGCAGGCCGAAGGGGTCCCGTTTAGCGGGCGGCGCGTACGGATCAAAGAGTGCCGATGGGCGGGAAGCGGAGAGCGGTAGCGCCGGAGGGCCTCGCGGGCTTACAATCTACGCCAATGACCCCGTCAAGTACGGGCGACGCGACGCCTGAACCGGCGTTGCGCGTCGCCGTCATCGGAGCCGGCCCCGCGGGCTTCTACACCGTTCAGCAGTTATTGAAACTCAGCGAGGGTCCGGTTCACATCGACGTATTTGATCGACTGCCCACGCCTTTTGGTCTGGTGCGCAGCGGGGTGGCTCCGGACCATCCGAAGATCAAGTCGGTCACGACGCTCTATCACCGGCTGGCCATGGACCCCGGGTTTCGTTTTTTCGGCAATGTTGAGTACGGTCGCGATTTGCACTTAGAGCAGTTGCGCGCGCACTACGACCAGATTGTGTTTGCCAACGGCGCGCAGAATGATCGGCATCTTGAGATCCCCGGCGAAGATTTGACGGGCGTGCATTCGGCGAGAGAGTTTGTGGCTTGGTACAACGGCGACCCCCGGCACGCGCACGACACGTTCGAGTTGGACGCCAAGGCGGCGGTCGTCATCGGTGTCGGGAACGTGGCGGCGGACGTGGCTCGGATTCTGTGCCGCGTCCATGAGAAGCTGGCGGTAACCGATATCGCCGACTATGCCCTGGATGCTCTGGACGAGAGTGCGGTGCGGACCGTGTACGTTTTGGGCCGCCGAGGTCCGGTGCAGGCGAAGTTCTCGACGCCCGAGATCCACGAGTTGGCGGAATTGGTCGACACGGAGACGAGTATTCCGGCCGTGGACATGGTGCTGGACGAATTCAGCCAAGCGGAACTCGATGCAGCGGGCGAGCGGGACGAGTTGCGGCGGAAGTTTAGCGCACTCGAGGAGCTAACCGACCGGAGCGAGCCTCACAAGCACCGCAAATTGATCCTGCGATTCCTGGTCTCGCCAGTGGAGCTGTTGAGCGACGAGCAGGGGCGGGTACGAGCGCTTCGGATCGTACGGAACGAGTTACGCAAGGATGAGGAGTCGGGCTGGATAGGGCCGCAGCCGACGGGAGTGGAAGAGGAGCTCGAGTGCGGCCTGGTGTTCCGATCGGTGGGCTACCGCGGGACGGCGGTAGAGGATCTGCCTTTCGACGATCGCAAGGGCGTGATCCCGAACGAGGAAGGGCGAGTGACGGACCCGGACAGCGGCGAACCCGTGTCCGGACTGTATGTGGCGGGTTGGATCAAGAGGGGCCCAAGCGGGCTGATCGGCTCCAACAAAGTCTGTGCGCAGCAAACAGTGGAGCACATGTTGGAGGACGCCTCGCCGGCGGCGAAGACGCAGCGAGATCCAGATGCGATTGTAGCCGCGCTCCGTGCGGCGGGGGCGCGGTACGTCACTTACGAAGATTGGATGAAGATTGACGCGGAGGAAGTTGCCCGGGGCGAGACTCAGGGTCGCCCTCGCATCAAGTTCACGGAACTCGACGAGATCTTGGAGTTCCTGGGAAAGAACTAGGCAGCGGCCTAGAACGTGTCCGGGAAGATCACGTAGGCGAAGAGCAGTCCGAGGATCCCGGCGAAGACGACGTAGTAAGTCATCGGGATGATGGTGCGACGGATGAGCAATCCTTCGCGTCCGACGAGGCCGACGGTCGCTGAGGCGGCTACGACGTTGTGGACAGTGATCATGTTGCCGGCGGCTCCGCCTAGCGCCTGCATCCCCAAGACGACCAGGTGTGAAACGCCGATGCGGTCGGCGACGCCGTACTGGAAGAGCGAGAACATCAGGTCGCTAACGGTATTGCTGCCCGCGACAAAGGCTCCGAGGGCGCCGATCATGGCGGCGAAGAAGGGCCAGGAACCGCCGGCGACCGAAGCCGCCCACTCAGCGAGGACGAGGGGCATGCTCTCCAGGCCGGACTCGTTGACGTTGGAATCGATGAAGACTCTGACGAGGGCGACGGCGAACACGAGGGCGAAGGCCGGACCAGCGAGCATTTTGGCGGAATCGATCCAAGCGGTCTTGGTCTCCTTGCCGGTCATGCCGTGGAGGGCCACGGTGAGCAGCGAGACGACCATGAAGATGGTTCCAGGCAAGTAAAGCGGTTGGATGCCTTGCGAAAGGCCGGTGCCGAGGATGTCGGCCCAGGTGAAGGCGACGGACGAGAGCCACGCTTTCAAGGGGAGAAACGGCAGTCGAGTGAGAACGAGCAGGGCGGCGACGAGGACGTAGGGCGTCCAGGCGCGGGCGAGCGTCATGTTCGAGCGTTCCTCTCCGACGTCGCCGGAGACGACGCCCATCCACTCGGATTCCCACTGGTCACGGGGCGGAAAGTCCCAGGGTTCGCCCTTGGGAATGAGGAAGCCCTTGCGGGCGGCCGTCACGACGATGGCGAGACCGATCAACGCTCCGAGCAAGGACGGGAATTCGGGACCGAGCAAGACGGCGACGGCCAGATAGGGAACGGTAAACGCTAGACCTCCGAAGAGAGCAAACTTCCAGACCTGGAGGCCCTCGGCGAACGACTTGTTGGCGCCGAAGAAGCGCGTGAGCATCCCGCAGATGATGAGCGGGATCAGCGTGCCGACGATCGCGTGCGGGATTGCGGTGAAGACGCCGATTTGATAGATGAAGTCCGGGTAGTAGCTCATGCCCGCTTCAGCGACCGCTCCTTCGACGGAGGGGACGTTGAGCGACTCGCGCATGCCGACCATGATGGGCGTACCGACGGCTCCAAAACTCACCGGGGTCGACTGGATGATGAGGCAGGTCATGACGGCGGCGAGCGCCGGGAAACCAAGTGCAAGTAGGAGCGGGCCGGCGACGGCCGCGGGCGTGCCGAAGCCGGAAGCGCCCTCAATGAACGATCCGAAAAGCCAGGCGACGATGACCGCCTGGACGCGGCGGTCGCGCGAGACATCCATGAAGCCGCGCCGGATTGTGGCCGCGGCTCCGCTCTCTCGAAGAGTAAAGAGCAACACGATCGCCCCGAAGATGATCCACAGCAGCGTGACCGCAATGACCACGCCGCGCAGACTAGCGGCGGCGGCGTGGACGAAGGGCACCTGCCAAAGCCAGAGCGCGAAGCCAAGAGTCATGGCGTAGGCGACGGGCATGGCGCGCGTGGCCGGCCAGCGCAGCACGACCAGGAAGAACATCACCGCGAGGATGGGAAGGATGGCGACGAGCGCGTAGAAACCTGAAG